>Ga0131853_10004678_pt1 | contig 24538 bp, 15 predicted proteins | sample TergutLab28metaG_FD_92764 | JGI IMG/M metagenome (GOLD analysis project Ga0131853, IMG submission 92764) | Labiotermes labralis P1 segment gut microbial communities from Petit-Saut dam, French Guiana - Lab288 P1 (version 2) (version 2) | ecosystem: Host-associated > Arthropoda: Insects >...
ATGTGTGATGTTCCAAGTATAGCTGTCTTTTGTAGTGAATCTATCGAGTGTTTTCCTGGTATATTTTACAAATTTTTCTTTAAGCTTCTCGTTACTATTCCAGTGGCTCCAATTATTACTGGTTTATTATTATTATTATTATTATTATTATTATTATTATTATTGGCTGTTAAATCAGCACCTAAATAAACTTGACTGAATTGAATTATCGTAATCACCATCGCAGGATTCTGTCATTTGCTATATTGCGGTTGCAACACTGCAATACCTGTAGTGTCAATGTCAGTGTTAGTTTCTTTGCCATGCTGGCAATTCTAATACGTGTTTATGGGCAGGGGCGTAACTAGGAGGGGCGAGGGGTGTGGCCCATCCGGACAGCAATTTCCAAGGGTCGGCAAAGTAGGCGGCAAAATGAATAAGTTAAATAAAAACTTTATTTTTGCCCTCAAAAAAATTCACATTTCTGAGACAATAGTAGCAAATTCATTAAATGATGGTAACTTTTTAAAGCTCATAATTTCTGTTAGGGGTCGCCATTGGGACTTCTCCGCCCCGGCTACTTCACCATGTTCGTGTAAGCTGAAGCCTTCTGCACCGAACTCAACACCAATTTGTATTTCTTCTCATATATATATATATATATATATATATATATATATATTATGTGTGTTTTTTTTAAATAGTGTGTAATAACCATATATTTTATTTCTTTCCAGCTACATGCGAGAAGAGTGTACATATAGTCAGTACATGAGTATCAATAGCTTCATTTATTAAATTTAATTCGCCATACTAAAGAGGATGGGTGACGTTACGGTCACAACACTGAGCCTATCAGATGCCGCCGGAGAACATACTCCTCTCATTCGATCATCCGAGGTCTCCAAAAACAACTACCGGTATCGATATAACCATCATCTGCCTCTGTCCATGAAGGCTGCATATGCGTTGGGCCACGTGTTCAATGATATATCGGCTGCCATGTGGTTTTCATATATGCTGCTGTTCCTGCAGATGGTGCTTGGCATGTCGCCTGCACTTTCAGGGGTTATGTTGCTTATAGGTGAGTTGCAGTGGCTACCGCCTGCCGTTGACAGAAATATTCCGTTGTATGCTTTAGATGTATAATATCTTAATCGGTTGTTTTCTGCACTACATTTACGTATATAATAACATATTTTGGAAACCGAGACACACTGTAGTTCTAATGTTATCCATTTTCCGTGCAATAGATTGAGTATGCATTATTTGTTTTCGTGTTTGTACCGTGCATCAATGAAGATTAAAACACTTTATTGTCCAACAGATGCACAAATGTATAATTCGTAGATACAATTAGAATTATTATAAAATATTTAAAATTGCTCCAACATGTTTCGGATCACAAGGGATCCATCATCAGGGAGCTCTATACAGTGCTTGGTTAAAATTACAGTAATAGTTCTATCGTGTCCGTTGATATGGACCCAGTCGGTGTTATGGCAGCATATTTGCCCGTGGTGCGTGTGTGTACTGCACAGTGTAGAGAGGCACTGCCTAAGGAATATCAATGCATAGAGCTACCTGATGATGGATCCCTTGTGATCTGAAACATATTAGAGCAATTTTAAATATTTTATAATAATTCTAATTGTATTTGTGCTTCTGTTGGACAATAAAGTGTTTTAATACGTAGTATTTGAACAAACAAATTGCAAAATCATTCACAAATAATCAGTCGTCACTTGTGTTCCTCCCACCTGTTTATGCCATGGTTGATCCACCGTGACATAAACACCAACCAGACAACACAGCGATATTCTCTTTGAATGAAGATGACAAAAATTGATATAGGTGTTTTTCTGCAATGGAAGATAAAATATTATTTAGACCTCTAAAAATCATTTGTTAATTTACTTATATTTTAAACATTGTCAGTAATTTCAAATAACAGTATTGTATTTTAACACTACATGCTCATATCTTTGACAAAATTTGCTGCACTCGTATTAAGGTAAAGGTAAAGGTCACCTTAGAACAGATCACGAAGGCTCGGACGGGGAGTAGAGGAATAGCTCTAATCTTTCTCTAACCTCGAAGCTAGAAGGTGTTGGCTCGTCTTCAACGCCACGCCCCGGCCGCTTTACCTCCGGGAAAGGCCCGCTGTCTATTGAATAGGAGGCTGTGTGGATCCAGGGCCGGTCTTGACGGGAGCGTAAAATCTCTTCCCCCCACCGGAATTCGATCCCCGAACCGCCCAGCCCGTAGCGAATCGCTATACCGACTAAGCTATCGCGGCCTCTCTGTACTTGTACGCCTTTGCATGTACCTCCCTGATAATGAGCTTGTAAAGGTCGAAACACGTAGGAGAAACTTCAGTGACAAATGATGATTTGTTACGTTTTGTGTAATTTGTTGGATCCAATAGTGTATAATGTTGCAATATTATTTTATTTGTGACTGATTTAACTACTCTCAGTATTTCAGAGAATCGTCCCTCGTTTTTGGATGGTTATTAAAAGGTGAATTGAGAATAATTTGAAATAATGTTGTCTAATTGAAGGAAATGTCCCGACATTAGTCTGGAGGTACGGCGAGTCAATGTAGTCGGCGGTCCCGTCTAGCTGGAAGCAGGACGTCTCCGAAATGAAACGTCACGAGTGTTCTGGCTTGCGACATTTTGATCGGAGACATGTTTGTTCGTTATTTGTTAAGTGACAAATAAGTACAACTGAAGTGATGTACTAAATTTAATTCTCTCCTGTATCGAAGTGCAATGCCATCTTTCCAAAATTACATATATTTGTGTGAGAAGTAAATAGAGCCTGAAAAAACGCAATATTGAGTTAAGTTTACTGATTTAGCTAATAATTTCAGCATCTGTATAATTGTTATGGAGACGGAAAGTAAACATTGAAACTATATTATACCCAGTTTATTATTTTTCTCGTTATGGGCTGGACGGTCCGAGGATCGAATCCCGGTGGGAGGGCGAGATTTTCAGTACCCGGCCATACCTACCCTGGGGCCCACCCAACCTCCTGTACAATGCGTACCGGGTCATTCCCGGGGGTAATGAGGCAGAGGCGTGACGTTGATCACCCACCTTACATACACGATCCAGAATTCATTTTTTAAAGCTTAAGTTTGTGATATCTCGACGTTTCTTACTTTTGTATCGAAAATTTGAACAGTTCCTACGTAAGGGGTCTAGTTTGGACTAACGTTTGTTTTTCAGTATTTCTTGTTGTACGAAGGGATGTGTTCGTTAAGTCATTCGTTACGTGAAGATTCTTCAAAGAAAAAGTAACTACCCTTCAATTTAAAGACAGTATCTAGCAAAAACAGTACAGAAGCAATAATAAAAGACGCTTGGGTAGGAATTGCATATATTACTGGTAAAATAAACTCTCGAAACGGAATTCTGACAGTAATGTGCATCGTAAGCTTTGGAGAGTGTTCGAAGCCAATAATGATTTCCGGGATGGTTATTTGACAGAGTGGTGCACACGTCAGAACAAGAGTGTGTAGTAAAACATCTAATTTAATAATAATAATAATAATAATAATAATAACTTGCTATATTAAACGATGTTTTCCGATGGATCATGCAGGGAACATTTTTCTTTCATCGACAGATTATTTGCCTGATGTTACTCTGCTAATCAAATAATCCAAAAACATTCCTATAAATTCAACATGTCAGTATATATGCAGCATAAATTGAAGCGTCTTTATGAGTTGTGTGTGTGTGTGTGTGTGTGCGTGTGTGTGTGTGTATATATATATATATACATGTACAAATGCAACGCATAATCATATATTACGCTGTTACAATTAGCAGTAGCGTTATTCAGGACTAAATACCCCGAACATTAAACAGAGTGAAACGAAAAGAAATGATCCAGTCTTTGTTATTCTCGTAAGTTGGTAGTTGGGATTTCGAGATTCAAGGTGTCACAACATTCCAGAATTTATTGCGTGAATCGAGATCGTGATTTTCAAATATATTACGGCAGTATCCATAAAATTTCCTTAATAAAAATTCGTAAATTGATAGGTAAATATAAAAATTTGTCCTTTTTTATTTCCAACCAATTTTGTTATTCGTTAAAGGAATGCTGAAGTGACTCGTGCGTTATTTGTTTCCGACATACCTACTGCTAGTAAAAATTAACAATTCATATCAGAGTGATTAATCAGTAGTCATCAATTCAAAATTATATATATATATATACTTTTTCCGATAAGTTTACTTTTACGAAAGGATCTAAGTGTATTTCACAAATGTAAAGACCTCATTCAAAGGAACTACGTTTTTCTTACTTCATATACTGGCACTGTCACCGTGATGGAAATGTTCAATACAGGAAATTAAAAAGCCCCAGGATAGGGCGGGGTCCAGTTGCATGATATTGTTACAGAGTTCTGCTAAAATCGATCTGTTAACGTGTATAGTAATAGACACGGTAAATGAAAAGCCTCAGTCTTTACTATACGCCTAACTGTGGAAGAACCTCGTGCCATATAATGAGGCGCCTGCAGCGGAACTGTTTTTTGGTCTTATAATACTGCCAATAGATAAAATTTTATTACCTCCAAATTATATCGTTAATTGAAAAATTATTCTGTTTAAAAAAAGGCCTTTTTTCCTGCCGGAATATAAATTAAGTTTTATTACAACAGCAGCAAACATTTATTCTTAATTTCAAACCTACATTGAAAAGAGATTTCGTTGCCTCTAGTTTTTTTTTATATATAATTTTTTGCTTCCATGCAGTAAATGTTGGCTAAATTTTGGCTCAGTGGTTCTGAAGTCTACGTTCTTGGCCTGTTGACCAACGGAAGAAAATAATCGGCTAGTAATAGAACTGGCTAATTTCTATTGCCCCAGTATCTAGTTAAGTGAAGACTGTAAAGGAGAGAAAGATGAAGTCTATTTTGTTAATTGAGATTACTCTCATCTAATATAAACTGCGTGTTGCGAGTTGTCTCAAAACTGGGTATTATTTTCCTGGATTCTTAAACATGTCTGTATGGCAGGTTACGCACTCACAGATTCCGAAAATTGAGATTAAAGGGGAGGGCGTGTGTTTGTCTCAATGAGTAGGAAAATACATAGTGCGAAAAAAAAAAGGCCATACAAATATCCATGCCCTGGGAAGAATTCTAAGCCGCGATACCAGCGTTTACACAGCTGTAAGGACACAGAGATGTTCCCCGTCTGTACATATTACCTACATTACTTTCCAGCATTTTTGGTTTGTCTCTAAGAAATACACGCCAATGTGGCTTGTAACTATTTGAAACGCTCTGAACTTCGCAACAGTGTGGCCAACATTCCTGCTTAATTCGGGACGTCCCTGAAATTCGATTCTCGCCATGGAGGCTGGGTGAGTGATGTTGATCCTGGTTTTCGTCAGCCCTTCCAGTCATTCTGGACAGTACCTTAAAATAGGCCACAAATCTTGTCTTTCACGTCCTTCGCACAAAACACAATTCCGTTTTTCAGGAAGGCATTAGAAAAGGAAATTTTATAATGTTATGTTGAGAGTATTTGTTGCATATCTTCGTAAAATAAACGACAAGATTACTGTATGTTTATTAGAGATGTTATCGTTGCTTGTAAACGGAGGAAAAAAAATCACTTCTTTCCAAAACTGGTTATTAATCTTAGACCTGTCTTGCACTTCAGCATACCTGTTTTCATTAGTGACAATGGAGACACTCTAGCTTAATAAATACTATGAAACTAGACATCCTGTCTATTTTATCACGCACTATGTCATACTCGCATATTATCACATATAAAATAACTGGTCCATGTGATATAAAAATTGTAAATAGTGTACATGTTAGTTATTTTTGATGTTGGCAAACTTACCCTAATTCTGTCATGAAAGATTAAACTCAGAATATAAGTCTCTGTGTGCTCTGGTTATATGGTCTTATTACAAAGTGAAAGAGCATAGGGCAGAATAATATCTTAAGTACTTGTTTTTTTTTTTTTTTGATTACAGGTCAATTGACTGATGGTATATGCACACCAATTGTAGGAATAATGGCTGATCGCATAGGAAGCAGAAAAACATGGCACATTTTAGGTACCTTTTTAAATTATCAGATTTTGTGTCATTAATATAACCCAACCACAACCGTTTTTACTTGTTTTTTTTTGGACCGTGCTGCTGTACGGTTTACAGCAGCTGTAAAGACTACAGCTAAATACAATCCCAGGTATAGAATTGGCATAGTGATTCACAGCATGCTTAATAGAAACTGGAGGAGTGAGAACATAAAGTACAGTGACTCAGTTGTACAGGTTCATTTCTTTTTAAAGACAAAAATGTGTAGCAGTGAACTCACTACAGTCAGTGCTAAACTAGAAAGAGTGATAGTCATTGAAGTCACTGCTTGCCTCCAGTACACATTTCCCCATTGTACACATACTAAGTGTATTTAATTAAAGCATTATTACCTAATTCTAAATTCTGTTTCTTCCTAACTGTGCTGGTAAGAAATTAAATGTCTAAATTATATGTTTAGTAAATCCAGTTTGAGTCCCAGATATTTTCCCTGCATCTCCTCAGTCCGTACAAGCAAATTCTGGGAGACTAACTTGATAGGCCACAACCACACACTCTTCTACCCAAGTTCTTATTTACAAACACCCAACACAATCCTTGTAGTTGCAGCAGCATTGTAAAATAAGTGTAAAACCAAACTACTAAATGTACTTGTAGGAAACATGAGATGTTGATGAAAGTTATTTTATAAATGATAAGATTATATTGTTTGTGGATTTTCTGCAAAAATATCCATCTTACTCTGTAAAAATAAGAGAATTTTCATCTGTCTGGTCACACATTAAGTTCTGAATGTCGCATACACCATTTTTCACCTCACTCACTGACACCATGATACAAAGTCACCCATCAGATACAATAAGTCAGTCAGTTACTCAAGAAATTCCTGCCAATTATGAGACTCAAAAATTTTTACTCTTTTTGCAGCTGACCAAACTCATTTCACAATATTTTTATCTATTCTCTAAAATCCATATTAGTTTAATCCATCCATCTATGAATACCCTGTAGTGTGGCCTTCTGTTAATTTTACTTAATAACGAGAGACAGAAGTTATTGTTTTCCTGGTGTGTGTGATATTTGTCCAGTCCAGCTTGAACCCCTTCAGTTTTTGATAAAGTAACCCTCACTATTAAGTAAAATTTTGGCAAAAATGTTATCAGAAACAAAAGTAATCACGCACAATATCACAAGGAGACCTCTTCAAAATATAGTTGCAAGGTCTGGCCATTTACTTCTTTCTTTGCAACAGATATCTCTTGAAAAATATGGTTAGGTTAAATTATGGTTCTTAAGTGTGCCTACACATCCTTGGCCACTTGCTTATCCAAAATTAGTGAACAGCACTCATGGAAATGCTGAAGAACAGCAACACCCAATTGCTGAAAGCAGCTTACATGAAGTTACTACAGCTTGATTAGACTTTACAGATGACAATGATTTCAGATTTAAATTAAATGTTTAACCTTCTTATGTATCAAATTCAAGACTATTAAAAGAATCATCCACAGTGCATGCATAACACTAAAATAAAAGACAATACCATGGCATGCACTGGAATATAAGGCACTGGGATGAAAAATATTGTATTATCCAAGACAAAATAGATTTGGGAATGTAAAATTAAAACTAATGCATTGTAGTTTGTGTTGATTGTAGAGAAGAAGTGACACAACATGAGCTAACAAATTAAATCATTTAATTTTACAGGCTAGTATGAACAGAGTTCTTTTGCTGTACCTTAATCAAATCTGAACACACACTTGTTCTGTAGGTACTTGTCACACAATTGTCTTCAAGTCAGAAACATTTAATGTAATTGAAGTATGTTTTGTTTATTTTTATCATCAGGCAATAATAATAAAATATAGTGACAAGAATTAATCTTTTCAATACGTTAAAAATCCATTTATGCAAGATAAAGGAATTTTGGGGGGATGGTTAAACCTTCTAGTATAAACCACAATTGACATTAAACATTACGTCACTATATGGCTTCAGTATCTTTGTAAGAATTGAGTTTTTGTTTTATCATTATTGAGTTTATATATGTGAGAAGTTCAGTTGATAAATGTGTTAGAGGTTCTATAAGTCATGAAACTGAAGTAAATGTTCTTGTAATAAATAAATATTTTCCATAAGGAATCATTTTATTCACTTTGTATGGAAGAAGCTGTCATTCTGAATTTTGTAATCAAAAACATTTTGTCATACTTTTGACTGTGGAAGTAGCAATCAGAATGAGGCTTGTTTTGTAACCCAGGGGATAACCATGGGGAAAGAATTCGTGTGGGTAGCCCCTCTACAACGTTTCTACCTGAAGTGATGGCAATCATGAGGTGTGCAGAACTCATTTTGTCCTAGAATGTGATGAAAAGACGAATACTCATCTGCTCTGCTAGTAGAGCATCAATAGCAGCACTTGCTACAACCACCACTGAATCAGCTTTAGTAGGGGAGTATATGTAAACACTAGAAAAACTAGTGGACCTAATAAAGTCACTTCATTGTGGATATCCAGGCATCGCAGGATACTGGGAAATGAAGAAGCAGATAATTTGGCCAAGGAATGGACCAACAAACTTCCTGTTGAGCCGCTGTCATTCCCTTTGTTGTGGGTAAAGGAGTTAGCGGGAGTAATTTGAGACAGGAGTACCTGAACAGGTGAAAGGCCTGTAATGGTTACTGCCATTCCAAGGTGCTGATGACTGAACCTCTGACACGTAGAGTGGAAGAGTTCCAGGCAATAAGTAGCCTGAAGTTTAAAGTGGCTGTGGTACTATTGACAGGCTACACAACCCTTACAGTCTATATCTTTAATCTCCGACTCACACAGCAGCAGGATTTCTGACTGTGCAGGGACAAGAAAGAAGGTATTGTGCTTATTGTGTATCATTGTAAATCACTGGCATGCAAACTATACAGAACCTGGATTTGTTCATTGTTAAAACTCAAGGATCTAGAAAACATGAGGGTGAACAGCCATATAAGCCTAGTGGTAATGTGAGGCTTGGCATAGCTCCTTAACCCACTTCAAAGAGTGAGGAGATACAAAAGAAACTATTAAGATCTGTGTGTCATTATGGTCAATAATGATACCACTCACTTTTTCTTTACTACTATTGTTATGTAAAACTGTAAACCTCATTAGTCTCTCTGTTGAGGGTGCTTCACATCTTTATACTTACATAGTACATCAAAAAAAGATTCTCCCCAAAATATCATGATTGTCTTAACACTGAGTACTATTGTTAAGGGATGTGCTTGGAAGAAAATCTAAGATGCCTCAGCCAGTATTTAGAGCAGATATCATTTGACTGTGAATCATATGTGCCAGTTTGCACAAACTGGAAGTACTGGCAGTTTCAAAGAGAAATGAGACTACTTTTCATGAAGTAATGTGGTTTTTTTGTGACAGATTAGCCTATTTACAAAGAAATTTTCTCAAATCATTTCTGTGCCATCTACATTCCCAGCATTCCAATCCTATCACACCATCTGATACTGCATACAGAGCATATATATACGCTCTTTATGCAATATGATTTAAGATTTTATACACACAACTTTATTACATTCTCGCATGTAAGGTTTAGTAGTATCTAGCAGAAGGACCAAATTAAAAAAGAAGGGATGAAATTTAAATTTGCTATGATGCTCTGCTTTCATAAATGAAAATACACTAATGGAATAATTAGTTCTAATGATACCAACTGTAATATATGTGTCAGGGCAGCGTTGAACTCTATATCTTGAGTTGCTTATCAGTTAAACACATTTATGCTGTTGCTTGTGCTGATTGCAGGCTCAGTGCTGGTTCTGCTGTCCTTCCCCCTGCTTTTTGCACCATGTCCTGGTTGTACAAATGTGAAACCAAACTCCACTTCTTGGCTGATGGCTGTGTACTATGCTGCCCTCATCATTGTGTTCCAGACTGGATGGGCCATAGTTCAGATCTCACATCTAGCACTTATTCCTGATCTGGCACCAACACAACAGGGTAGAGCAGAGCTTACAGCTATTAGGTAGAGTTCTGTTGTAGGTGTAGCGCATTCATGTTCATGATGTTAGCACAGCTCATATATTTGGTATGAATCCCCTCCCACTGGCTAGAACATAGTTTTCAAACAAACATAAACAGGAGCTTCCAGCATTTTGAAGAAATAGTCTGCCTCTGCCTTGGGAAGAAACCTAAAGGATCCTAATTGATATACCCTGAAGATGGAGGCAGATTGTTCATCCCAAATTTGGAATCAAAACATTATCTTACATAGTGTTATGACCCAGAAGCCCACCCTCAACCAAAGCCTGCAAACCTACAAGCATGGTCACATTTATAAATGACACCTGGTTCACACATTTTGCCAGTGCAAAATGAAAACCCATCTTGCTTCGTAAGTGTGAGGTCACCAGCTGTTCCAGCAGTGGCAAAGTTCTTATGTGAACTGTGTGAACTGAGCTAAAGTGGTTAACATAAACACCTCAGACCTCTTCTGATATTATACGAAGCTCTTTAGTTACTACTGTGCGTAAAAATATGTATAAATAATTTATGAGAGTTGAAACATCATGCTAATTGTATCTGTTGTTATGTGCCATGTACTGTGGACACTCTGTGGTCATCATCAGGTTGAATGGAACGTGTGGCAATAGGTGATTAAATTGTGATTTATATTTATTTATGTATAGCAAAATCTGCCTAGTTCTGAAGCTGTTTATCTTCATAGCCATCTTTTAAATGGTTATAATGGTTAAGTCCCTGTAAGCCTACAGTTCATTTGCAGCCTGCAGACCAAAATTATTTTATGCAGGTGCTGAAGCTTTTACAATGCTTAAGTGATAAAATGTTCTCAGGCAATCATGCCAATTTAAAGCAGAAGTCTTTTAAATTGCATCATGTCACAGAACACATGAAACATTATTTATCGTTAACTATGTGCTCTGCTCATGAGAGAAAACAAAACATTTGAATACACACAGATATTTAGCTTTTTATTGGGTGGTTATAATTAAGCAACAGCGAAACTATGTATGTGGAATTTAGTGAGGCTGCATATCATAAATTCATGTACAAATCTGGTATGAAGTGGTTTTATATGTTAACAATGATGAGTATAGTTTTTGTGTAAATCTATGATGTTCTGTTTCAGAAATTGTATAATGGCTAAATATTTTACTAGTGCAAGTTATGTACAGATATCAATGCTGTTCGTATTGTTCTTCTTCTTCTATGGCACTACAACTCTGATAGAGTCTTGGCTTCTCAACAATATCCTTCCATTTAAGGCAATCCTGGACTTGTTCTGCCCACTTCGTAAGCTTCATCTTCTTCAGGTCATTCCTGGCATCATCTTTCCATCGAGGCTTGGGCCTTCCTGCTGGTTTTCCTGTGAATGGTTTCCATTTGTGTATTCTTTTTACTATGCTAGTTTTAGGCATTCTATTTATGTGTCCAAACCAACTCAGTCTTTGGGCTTTAACATAATTTATTATGTTCTGGTGTTTAATTAGTTCATCCAGATCCTTGTTTGTTTTATTTCTCCAAATACCATTGGCTTCCTTATTTGGCCCAAATATTTTCCTCTCAAACACAGAGAGTTTTTGTATAAGACTTTCTTTATGGACCCATGTTTCACAGCCATAAACTACAATTGGTCTAATTACTGACCAATATAACTTTAATTTGGATTTCCTGGACACCAAGTTACTTTTAAAAAGAGTGTTATTTGCATAGAATGTTTTGTTATCTTTAGCAGTTCTTTCTATAATTTCTTCTTCCAGAGTGTTATTCCCATTCACAGCTGTACCAAGATAGCTGAGTGATGTAACCTGATCGATGTGCATGTTGTCCACCATTAATTTATCTAGTTGGGTTTCTGACCTTGTACACATCATGTACTTTGTTTTGTTCTCATTTACTATTAGACCAAATTGTAGTGAAATGATTTTCAGTTTTTTAAAGGTGTCTATCATTGTTTGTTTAGTTCAGGAAGTGATTAATATATCATCAGCATAGGCTGAGCATTGTTTTAAACGTGTTGATATGTTACTTCTCAATTCTAGCTGCTTTAAAATATCATCAATAACTATACTAAATAGAGTTGCTGATAATGGGTCATCTTGTTTCACTCCCGTCGATGTTTCAAACTTTTCTGTGTCGTTTTGGTTTACTTTGATGTTAGCTTTTGCATCTTGTAATGTCCTTACTATTAGTTTAATTAATTTACTTGGTATTTCATATTTATTTAAGCATTTTTATTATTTCATCTCTAAAAATTGAGTCAAATGTTCGTATTGTTATTGATTTATTTTTCTAGCTAACCTTACTACATAGACTGATACACTTGGAGTGAAATTCGCATTAAAAGTTCTTTTCAGACCTTTGGTTATTTTTGTATGGCATATAGTTTTTGTTAAATACACTTTTGAAAATGCTCAAGTTATTGTTTTTCAGTATTCTATATGCTAGTTCATTGTAAATGATGACATCTTTCTGCAAATATTTCTTTCACTGCCGTTATGCAGATCTGAGCATTATATATTCAACCAGATGCTATGTGTAAGTTAGAATCTGCTTCTATAATACATCATTAATTCAAATGTTGCAAATTTTCTCAGGTACACTGCGTCAGTCTGCTCTGGTGTAGCTGTGTATGTTATAACTTGGTGTGTATTTCATGCTACAAAAGGAAATGGATTAGATAAGGTTGGGCCTGATGATGAATTTAAATTTAGGGTATGTCAACTGCTACTTTGCTTCATTTATATGTATAATTTGTCATACTTTTATGCTCGTAACACTAATTCAAACTTAGAACTTATCTAGAGTGCTCTTGTAACATTTAAAAACAATTGCAGTAATTACAGCAGTAGCAACTATAATTATAGTATTATCAACAATTAATGCACACTTTTTGTTTATCCACCTTTGTCATCATATTCTAGTGTAAACATCACCCCATTATCATTCCACTTTTGGATTTCACCACTTTGCTGGTTCTTTCCACCACTTTCCCCATGACACTGCAGTAGATGTGCACACAGTTTTAATATAGCCCAGTTATTAGGTGTACTGACCATAATTTTTTATGGCATTTGTAAGTCTGTCTAGTCAAATACAATAATGATTTACGTTGCAAGCACCTCCTTCCAGATCATTATATACTCACAATTTATTACCATTTTATTTTTTGTTATATGAACTCCGAAGTTTAAAAAAAGACTTGATGATCAGTTAGTTATTAAAAATGGAATCTGTTACCTTGTAACTTTCAATAATGATCCCTATTGAATTTTTTGGGTCTGTTCCTATTTTTTTTTTAAAGTAAAATATCAATTAACATTGCCTTCAAATCCAGGTAAACAAGTAGAAAAACAAACAAGAGTTCTTGCAGCCATTATTGCGCCTCTTTTACTTTAGCAGCATTTGGTTATTTTTGAGAAAACAGATTTATCACAAAGTGGGTACTTCTATGTCTTGATAGAATTGATTTGTAAGTTATTAGTTTTTCTTTTTGTATATGTCACCTGCAGTTTACAATGATTTAATCGGAACACTTTCTTATTTTACCTCTGGAACCTAACAAAGCTTATGGCACCAGCATGTTTAAGTTTGGCCATAAATCACAGAATTTTTAGTCTTTAAGTTGTATTTTCTACTTTATTTTTACTTGCCTTGCATCTTCTTTGCTATTCTAAATTTGTACAGGTACCTGGTATGGTCGCATCACTGTATATATCTATAACATTTTGTCTAACGTTTCTAACTTATGTTTTTTTGTTGATCTATGTTCTTCCAAGACTTTCAAACTCAGAAGTCACATTGGGAATCATGACACCCAGACATAGTGTTATGAGAACGGATTTACATAACTGCATTGATCATGAGGTTCACTGGAGCCTGAATCTGAAACCTTGCAGGATAATATTTCATGTATTTGCACTGAATTACACCAAAATCATTTGAATTTATGTGGTGTCTTCTGAGGAAATTAAGAACATTTCATGGAGAATGTCACATGACTAATATCAACTGCAGGGATTTATTTCTCATATCATTACATTAGATGTGTCATGAGAAAATGAGTTTCATTGTCATCAGGTAAGAACCTGTTGGTGTTGAAATATCTTGAATGGTTTTCACAGAACTAAGTTGTTTCCCTTATACAATTTTTACATTTCACTCTTCCTTTTACTTTAAATATTTGAAGCATCCAGCCTAGCATGTCATACACATTCTCACTTGTTATCCTGCTGTGTGTAAAATGGAAGAAAAGTTGCAAGATATATGAATGGCTTTCAGCTCTTGACAGTACTGCACTTTCAGTAGGCCACAAAGTCAAAGTATCTGGGTTGTGGCCACTTCAGACATTTGTTTTCTACTGAAATGTAAAACACAGGGAATTGATTTTGACAGCAACTTAGTTATGGGTACAGTAATTCATTCTTGGACTTTAAATGCTATAACCTTGTAACCTAGAAGAATCAGTTTGATATTTATGTGACTTTTCTGTCTGGGAAGAACATAAGGAATAAACTTCTAACTTACTGCATGAAGTCAAATGCCTGTTCATGCTCAACTTGCATTCTGTGATATGTTCACATAGGACAATGTACATGATTGTAACTCATCATTGTATATGTTGTGCAGGATGTTATACTAATTGGAATGGCTGTAGGAATAACCACCAGTTGCCTCTTTCACTTTTAGGATATGTTCCTATAGGACAGTATAAATATTTACAACTCATAATTGTGTATGTTTTACAGGATGTTGTGCTAATTGGAATGGCTGTAGGAATAACCACCAACAGCCTGTTCCACTTTGGACTGCGTAAATTGAACACGCATAACATTCAGTCACTAATAATTGAACAAGAACCACCGATTATGAGCAGACTTTGTAATTATCTCCAGTCTCCAGCACTGTTTCAAGTGGCAGTGCTTTATGTGACCAGTCGACTGTTTCTCACAATAAGTCTTGTGTACATGCCACTTTACCTGAATGAGAGTGTAGATGAAGGAGAGGAGCTTCTAGCAAGTGTGCCATTCATGTGTTATCTGTCCTCATTTATAGCATCAATTGGGATCAGATACATTAATAAATTGTATGGCAGCAAGGTAAGGTAGTACTGATTATTGGTTCCTGGAAGTATATTTTGAAAAATGTTACATCATTTTACAGGATTTTGAGATTTAGTCAGTGGTCAATATGAAGATGGCTGTAATACAAAATGTGTACACTGTGAAGCCCAGTAGCCAGCTATCAGGTTACATGCCATAGCAACTTTTTAGTAATTGATTAAAAGACTGTGGTGATGACAGGCCTCTACCTTATTTTTTGTTTTCTGCATAAGTTAAAAGTCCCTTGTCTAAGCCATGAAATATTCCAATCTACATTTGCAGCTCAGTTATCTGTGTGGAGCAGTGATCAGTATTTCGGGATGTGTGTGGATACGATATGGAATGGCGCAGCACATTCTGTTTTCCATTTATGGAGTGGCAGTGTTGCTTGGTATGTTTGCTTGATTTAGTAGTAATTATGAAGTCCTTTTGCTGGAATTTAATTACACTCTTAAGGACATCTCATACAGGTTGCAAACCATGAACAATTATGTTGACTGTTTTTTAAATAGAAGTTCTTTCATTATACCAGAGCCTTTGAAAGATGTTGAAATCGACAGTCATGTGTCAAGCAAGGGCTAACAGAGCTATATAAAATATGTTAGCTTGCCTTGGCCTCCATTTTGAGGCAGCACTTTTAATTTGTAACTGTAGACTTTTTGTTAAAAAGAAATTTTTTAAGAGGAATCAATAAAAACAAAAGAAATTGCCATCAGTGCCTAATCCATCTGATAATATGGTAGATCATGGCCCTGCAAACAAATATTACCATATTAATAATTTTTATTTGTGTTACAAGAATTATGTCATAATAAAAACTGCTGTTATTTTGGTGTTATTTTACAGGTGCAGGAAGTTCTATGACTATGGTAACAAGTCTTTGCATTACAGCTGATTTAATTGGTTCCCATACAGAAAATGGTGCCTTTATCTACAGTGCTGTTACATTTGCTGACAAGGTACTCAATGGAGTAGCCGTAATGATTATAGAAGATCTGTAAGTTGCTATTGTTGAACTTAGTATCTGATATCTGGTCCTAGTGATGTAAATAACATTCTGCAACTGCAAAATAATGTCACTATCATGCAATTACAAATGTCATATTTTTTCTGCTTCTCTTTACAGTAAGTGTGCTACCAGCAACTCCTGTCCACATTACTATCGTGATATAATAGCATATGTGTGTGGTGGCTCGGCAGTGCTGGGCCTCATTGTTCTGATATCACTATATTCTTCAAACATTGGAAACAGACAAAGAGCTAGCAGTGACTTATTAGGAAGAAGTTTTACATCTTCAGATAGAGCTCAGAATGAGACAAAATTGCTTTGTGGCCTTACAAATGGAATTAAACACTCATAGGAGTGAGTAATAAAACTTTACCAAAAAAATATATGTAGCTTGACAGATGAAGAGATTTTATAAAATATATTGTATGCCAGCCATGAGAAATCATCAGACCTCGGTAGGCAGGACTGAAAACATTTTAAACTATGCTTATTCCAAAAACATGAGTCTGGTTGCATGCAAAACAGGGGAATGAAATCAAACACAATGATATCTGTAAAACATGTCTAGTGTTCAGTAAGTGTGTAGTGTGCATGTGTAGAATTGTACTCCCATCCCGCCTACATAACTCCATGCCAACTCATGGCATAAACATAACAGATTTTATAATATTTCTTATGTTTGGGATGAGAAAATGTATATCATGAATGCATATGACTAAGTTGCTTATGCATCAGTCAGTGTTATTCTTTCATACATGCGATTTTATTCAGCTTTTTTAATGTAATATGTTATATAATTAAATTATAAGAAATTTAACACATGGGATTCTTAAAATATTAGTAATTTGAGAGTGTATTTTAAAGTGTCAAGTTTTTAATGCTGGTTTTACAACCATAAAAGGCAAACCTGATAAAGGCTGTCCACAGCGGGCGATTTTGTCTCCACTTTTGTGGTGCCTCGTGGTAAACAACCTCCTAGAGGATCTACGAAATGAAGGTTGTCTGGTTTATGGCTACGTGTATGACATAGCCATATTTGTTAGGGAGAACTTCCTTTACACTCTCAGGCATCATATGACTAACACCCTGAATACAGTACAGAGTTGTTGTGAGACTAAAAAGTCTAACAGTGCATCCGTTAGAGACTAATGTTTTGGTCTTCACCAGGAAATATAAATCTCAACCAATAGAGCCTTGGAGAAGGCTTGGGGAAGGCAAATTGCCTTCACCAGTTCGGTGGAATATTGAGGAGTCTTCCTAGATCCTAAACTAAATTGGAAGCAATTCCTCACAAACAGAAGAAAGAAATTATACTGCTAAATGTGGGTGTGAAAAGAGCCATGGGTAAAACTTCAGGAATTAACCTCGAAATAGCCATATGGATATACAAGATAATCTTGGTGCCACAAATACTGTATGCATCAATGGTCTGGTGGCCCATGGTGAGTAGGGTGGAAGCAAGGAGCCTACTGCAAAGCCTAACTGAGGGCTGTTGCACAGTCTATTACAACAACAACCACAGAGGCGCTGAAAGTAACCCTCTGTTTAACTCCAATGGACCTGGCTGTCATTGGAGCTGCTAGACTCACTGCACACAGACTGAAATATCAGGGAGAATTGCGGAATACAAGGTTAGGACATATGACACCTGAGTTCCTCCATAAATATCCTTTCACTTTAAAACAGGATAGAACCCTTAAAAAATATCAGTTGGTAAAACAATTTAGAGTGTTGATATTGACTAGAGAAGAAAGGTGTATGCTAGGTAAAATCACGACCTTAACATTGATCTTTTGTATGCCAATGGGTCAGGAATTACAACCACTTTAATGCCAGTGTTTATGGACCAAGGGACAACTGTAGGGAGAGTATTCCTATAGGCAGCATCTCTAGAGTGTTTCAAGCTGAAGTGATGGCATCCTGATATGCACATGGCACCTCTTGTTTATGAACATAATGAGAAAGAGAATACATATCTGCTCGAGAGCAGGGCAGTAATAGCAGCAATTGCAAATATCACCACTGAATCAGCTCTGGTATGGGAAAGTATGCAAGTGTTAGAAAAGCTAAGTGGATCTATTAAAGTCACTTTAGCATGGATACCTGGGCATTATGGAACACTGGGAAATGAAGAACCTGATAAATTGACCTAGGAAGGGACTAATGGAGTCCCTTCTGACCAAACTGTTGGCATCCCCTTTTTTGTGGGCAAAGAATTTATCTGGAGTCATTTGAGACAGGAGCACCTGAACAGGTGGAAGACCTGTGAAGGTTGTTGCCATTCCCGCACCCTGATGAGTGAACCTCTGCCAAGTAGAAAAAAGGAGCTTCAGGCAATGAGTAGACAGAAGCTTAAAGTGGCTGTGGGATGTTAAAAGGCCACATGACCCTCAGAGCCAATATATTTAAACTCAGACTCACACAGTGGCAGGATTGCAGACTGTGTGGGGACGAAAAAGAAGATAGTGGGCACACTGTTTGTCACTGACCGGCACTTACTTACTCCATAGTGCAGAGTCCTTCTTGAGAAGTTAACTGGTTTGCAGCTAGTCAAGAAATTCCCCGCATTTCACGGAACCTGAAGGTTCATTATCTCACTCACAAGCATCCGCCATCTGTCTCGATCCTGGGCCAGTCCAATCCAATCCATATACCCACATCCCACCTCCTGGAGATCCATCCTAATATTATCCACCCATCTACGCCTAGGTCTCCCCAGTGGTCTCCTTCCCTCCGGTTTCCCCAGCAAGACCCTATACACCCACTCTCCTCACCCATATGCGCCACATGCCCAGCCCACTGACCGGCACTGGTATGCAAAATATACAGAACCTTGGATCATATGTTCTTGAAAACCAAGGATCTAGAAAACATGAGGGTGAATGGCCTAATAAGCCTGGTTGCCAATACCAGGCTTCCTCGCTCCAACACAGCGCCGTTTCTCCTTCACATACTTACTATTGGCCTCCACTTGGGGTCTTTGCCCTCCATAGCCTGTTGCTCTACTTGGACATGCCCCCTCCCCATCCCCCCTCCTTCTGATTGGTTCAGGCTATTTTCTAATCAAACCTTTTCCCATATAAATACCCCAACTACGTCATCCCGGTTATTCTTCCTGCTGACAATGCCTTCCACATTCTTTCAAGTTCACTACTCACCTTATTATCAATGTTGTATAATCTGAACTGTTAACAATCGAATTAAATAGACTCAGAATAAACAGACCATATTTGAATACATTTCAAATGTACATAAGACTCAAAATATATTTCAATATGGAGACCTCATATTGAACATGCCTAATATGTTAAATTTTACTGCAAAATAATAAAGTTACTTATTTTGACAGTAAAATATTAGTCTCCTTTATACTTCTGATTATTTTGTGTTGGATAACGTAATTAGGATTTCAGACAAATCAGGGCAGCTCAGGACAGTGCCCCAGTACTGGCACTTCTTTTAAAGGCGCTATTATCAAACAGGTAACATAGCTCAAGGGTAAATGGAAAGAGAGTTCACCTTCTTCCTAGAATAGAAGATACAAAGTGCAGCCAACTGGAACATAGAGAAATGATGTACTAGAGTAACCACACATTGGTTTTTGTAATATTGGAGTAAAACATAATTGAACACAGTTTACCTGTTATATTTAAGGTAAAGTTGTTAATGACAGAGATCTATATTAATCAGCATGAAGAGGAAATATTACAGTATGCTCAAAAAATAAATAATGGACTTTATATGAAACCATGCAACAGTGATTTTATTAATAATATTGAATTGATGTTTCCTGCAGTTTCTTTACAGAATGTGAACCAGGTACAGAATCTTGCAAGTAAACCTGATATTCTTCCAGCTGCTGCATCGCACCTATGTATGATTCTATGGTAAAGTTTGTTTTCAGAAATATTCCTTTCCTTTCCAAGATTATGTTATCATGTAAGATTATATGACATCATTTATTCATATTTGCAGGAATTTTCTATTTCTTTCTCACAATTCGTAGTTTTGCATTATGTGCGATACTACAGCAACATTATTCTGTACCTTGCAGTCTTTTGGCTCCAAAAGCTGGACATCTGGAATAGACAGCTAGGTTTGACATAAGGTCATCCTAGTGATTCTTTTTAATTTCACCATTAATGTTGGTGGTGCCTGTGGTGGTGTTGGCGGTGGCGGCGATGCTGGTGTTAGTAATGTTGCTGTTGTTTTTGTTTTTCTTGTTATCATTATTATATGCTGTTATTTTTCTTATTTTGTAAGAAAATTCAACACATAGTGAACAATGGTCATGCAAGATACAACGTATATCTGTGAAACAAAGGAAAATGTTTTCAGCTCCCTTTTAATGTATGTTGAGTACAAGCCTAATATTAACTCTAATTTCACCAAAATGTGTGGACCCATATTCACGGCAAATGGGTGTAGCGGCTAGCGCAACTCTGCCATTTGTCATGGAAATGTTCTACTTGAAGTAGTAATGCGGTTTGTTAGATACCTTAATGCCCCTCTGTTTGTGCATCTGCCAAATGGTACAGGGAAAGCTTTCCAGGCGGTGAAATCGAGTACACTGGATCTTGGCACGTTCATTCAGGCTGAATATTTGCTGCCATCTTGTGTTTCACAAATTGACAAAACTAAGAAAAGACGCGAAAAATGAACTATTCACGTTCCTTTAGTTAAAATTTTGTTCTTCTAGAAGTGTTTTTCACCTGTTACAGAATTATTTTTGTTCCATAAAGACAGCTACGGTGGAACAACGATTGACCATTTGTTGGCGTGTTTGTCTGTCCACATGTAAATGCATGCCTACCACCAGGCAATAAAAGTAAAGCGTAAATTTATTCCCCTCCACGCTGTAAAGGCATGTAGGAGGAATAGGGCTATAGATCCACTCATTATTAAACTCGGATCTAGGGAACTAGACGTAGGTGGTTGGTCACCCTCACGCTTCATCCGCTTCCCCCCCCCCCGGGAAAGAGCCCCGGTATTCATTATATAGGAGGCTGGAGTGGGCTCCTGAGTTCAATTTATTGACATATACAAATTTTCATTGAAGTCGGACAAAAGAGAGACTTTTACGTGAGGACGTAAGTACGAGTACATTTATGTGATACGTCTAGTGTTCTTTAGTTTATTCCATGTTCTAAATGTAGGAGCTCTTGTTAAACCTCTCTGACACACCCTCAGCTTCTATTTCTGAAGGAGGTACAAATGTACGAAAAAAAATCCGTGTTTCCTACAAAGCTCTGTAACCCGGATTTTAACTCTTATTTAAAACCTGATATTTATTTACGTAATTTCCTGCATTCATAAATTCAGATTCTGCTTTTTTACTTGAATCGCATACTGTGTGAATAGGATATTGTGTCCAAACAGCCAAGCACACGGGTTTGGTTTAAACAAATGGCCCATAAAAGAAGCACTTTCAAAGTAAAATATATGGGTTGGAGTTATTATGCAACAGAACCACTATGCGTTGCACTGCGCAAGGAGAAATATAACAAATTCAATTATCGCGCGCCTGCGGATTGTCCGGCGTGACTACTCGTTGACTATTGTGCATGATCTGTGAAACAATGTGTGCACTTACGTGACACGGTGTCAGCTGCTGTGTATCAGCTATTGCTGACAATTTGTACGTTTCGTAGGTGGGAGTGGTGTGGTGAGGCGTTACGGGCACGCCTCATATTAAATTCGTGAAATCCGTTTAATGTTGTGTTTGTGTGGAAAATGTGTAACAAGAAATTCCATTTCATACTACGTATGATTCACCATCAGTATTGTCTTTAACAATAATCTGCATATTGTAATAGGGACCGAGTTACGAAATTAATTTGTTGCAGGTTGTCTGTTACATGTAACGGACGTTTTAATACATGTTGGGGTCGGGATATCGTAGTCGGTATGGTCACTATGTGACGGGCTCGACGATCCGGGGTTCGAATCCCGGCAGGGAAAAAGAGGATTTTTCTATATGCCGAAACCTCCAAACCGGGCACTTTCCAGGGGTAAGGCGGCCGGTGGGTGAAGTTGACCACTTACATTCATCCATTGTCGAGGTTATGAATGAGTGGAGCTATACCTCTGCGGCAGCCTTCATGCTCTGGACAGGAAAAATGTTATTCTTTTTTTTTTTTTTTTTTTTTTTTTTTTTTTTTGTTTTTTGCAGTAGTCTTTAGGCAGTCACTTCCCTACTTGTTGTGCAAAAAATTTAACAATGGGTATAAAATTGTGAAATTGTAAAATTAGGTGCCTGAATGATTCCCACTTTTAATTAAATACACTTTCAGTATACTGAGTTTTGACTAGCAGAACATTCAAACATTAGGAATCTTATCTGTTGTGATCTTGGCTCATTTTTGTACACACCAACCCCTCTCATATAGAATCCTCACTGAGAGTTGATTAAATTCCTGAGATGCCTAGGAAGCCTGCCTGTGTGGGTGTTGAGTGGGATGTGGAAAATGCTGGGCCACGAATAGGAAGTACTGAATTGAATTTATTACAGGTCAGACATACTGCGCTGGCGCAGTTTCATGGACCAAGATGAGATCTCTTCATCCTAGTGCACAGAGTAATGTTTTTACTGAATGCTTAGTTGAGTAAAAGATTTCACACACTTCTGCTGCAGATTTTTTGGAGTTAAGGTTAAGGAAGGCCACTGGATTTTTTCCTCTTACAGTACAAAGGTTGGTGAAGATGCAAATGTATGTACATAGCTGTAAATAAGACATAGTATGAAGACTGATCTTTTTATATATATATATATAAATTCAGGGACACTTGAATAGCCTGATTATATTCATCCAGTGTATTAGAGTCCTTGATTCCGTTCCTTTCAAAACAATTAAAAACAGTGTATGCATACATTATGTCCTAACATGAAACCTGTAATGTTTTAATCTCCTTGCATGTGACAGTGATACTGCAATTCTTTATCAACATTATGTCTTGTGTGGCACTAAGAATTCTAATTTCACATTGCTGCTCATTTAAGTTAAATTTTTGTTAAAAGTATGTATACTATTTTCTGATATTGTTTCACTCATGCAGTATAATACTTTATAAGAATGGTGTTCTTATTGTTGTTTGTAATTGTGTCGGACCTTAATTAATTAATAATCTACAACTGTGCAAATGTTTGTATGAACTAGTAATAAGGCAAAATAATAAAAATAAAACATTTACTGTGATCTTGCTTGACCCTTGGAGTTTTGTATGTCACATATGCTTCTTGTTATCAGAGTACTAGTTCAAATCAGGATTGCTCTCCCCCCCTCCCCCCTTCTTGTTCAAGGATTCTGTTGAAACTGACATGCTGAATGGGTTTGGAAATTATGACTGTTGTTCTTATACTATATTCTTCATTGAAATTTATTGAATCGATGGATGCAGGATATATTGTGTGTGTTACAGTAAAAGTTCAAAATGCTTGTTACACAATAATTGTACATGAATTAGTGAATTTCTTCTGCGTAAAATATGAGTACAAATCTTCATTTTAATTGGATATTGTCCTTTAAATATTTGTAATTTGTTACTCAGATGATTTATCACTGATTTTGTAAGCTGAATATAGATGTTCTTTCATAGTCCTGAATATTTTATTCTGCTGTGGAGATTCTGTAGGATGACAGAATGTAAGAGAGAGGTAATGAAACTATGAGATATTTTGGTACCAAAGTTACTTAATTTCTTCCATTATGCTATATACTTTGTTATTTTTTATCAAAATGTTTGTTATAGTTCTTATTGGTATTGTGGCAGGCACTTTTTCTATAAGAAACATAACAAACAAGCCAAGAGCTAATGTTTCACCTGTGTAGAATGTTTACACCAGGAGTCTGTCATACCCAGATGCCACTATGACTCATATTTATTACAGGACTTTGAACTTGCTGCATACGAGTTATGTTATTAAATGTACGTTAGAGCAATGTACCATTTTAAGATTGCTTGTTGTCAGATTACTGGCAGGTGAATGGATAAGGAACTTGGGAAATTTATTGCAAAGATAAGTTCAGTCCTAGACTAAGATCAGTGATGATTAAGAACATGGGATCAAACGAGTTGTCATTCACATCACTTCATTCTTAATTTTTCTTAACAGAACACGTAGGAGAACGGGAGGGTTACAGCAAAAGATTACACACTATACCAGAGGCTGACTGTACGGGAAAAATGAACTCCTGATGATGAGCTTCCTGAAAGCTCAAAACATGTAGAGAATGAATGACGACTACCCCTGAAAATAAAGGATAGTCCACAAGTGTCATCGTGTTGGTTATTTTTTGAAACAATTATAATGATGCACGGAACAATGAATGTAAAATTTAAA
>Ga0131853_10004681_pt1 | contig 24524 bp, 21 predicted proteins | sample TergutLab28metaG_FD_92764 | JGI IMG/M metagenome (GOLD analysis project Ga0131853, IMG submission 92764) | Labiotermes labralis P1 segment gut microbial communities from Petit-Saut dam, French Guiana - Lab288 P1 (version 2) (version 2) | ecosystem: Host-associated > Arthropoda: Insects >...
ACCGCTTGAAACCCATCGCCTTTACCCGCCAAATAATGTTGGTGACCGTCGTTAAGCCGTTGGTATTCAGCTATACCACGGATATGCTCAATAAGGGTGCCATCACCATCGCCCACATCGTAACGCCCTGTGTATACCTCCGGCTTGCCGTTTTTGATGAAATCAATCCGAAAATCCGTCTTGTCATAGGGTGCGCCGTCAGCACTGCGCTCATGGCTCGGCATGGCATCAACCTTTCCGAAAAGGTCGTTGGCCATATAAAGCGGCATATTTTCAATGCCCCGAAGGTGCTTGCATTCGCTGAAGGTAACGGTGACCAAGGGCTGTGTTGCCGTGGTAACTTCCACAGGGATATGACTTGCTACAGGTGCGGCTTCAACGGTTTGTGCCGGGGCTTTTTCAAATGCATCCAGCGGCAACGGTTGTTCCTTCAAACCATACTGTCCTTGGTACTCTGTAGCGCGAACCACATAATCAACTTTCGCCGCTTCTTCCGAGTCAAGGTAATGACCCCAATAAAAATCGATTGTGCCGTCGTCCTTGTCATGGGTAATTTGCCATGTTACGAAAGAATCCGGCGCAGTGGGGCTGTGCGCCAGTGCAAAGCCCCGGTCGTTGTTGAACAGCACCGCCTGTGTTACCACATAATCGGAATTTCGCACATCGGTTAGCGTTTGACCGGGCATGGGGGTGCTTTCAAGCAGACCCCGCACCTCGGCTTCGAGATGCGCGGTTAAATCGTCCACAACGGCAGGTTCAAAATCCCAATGTTTTGCGATTTCCTTCATCAATTGATTGACTTTGAGAATATCATTCATAGCTTCTTGCCCTGCACTTGCCACCATATCCTGACCATAACGGTGCAACCCATAAATGACGTTGGGAGCGGTCTGGTATACATCTCCGCCGACGGCACCTCCTGTCCGAGCCTCATCGACCCGGTCATCAAAGGCTTGCATGAATTCCTTCGCAGATTTTGAACCATCTTCGAAGCCAAGCCCCCAATAGCCAACGAGGTTGTCAGCCAGTTTCCGTATCTCGTCAATCTTGGACGAAAACCTATCATCTTCCGCCAACTGTGCAGCGTACAACCCAAGACCCTCCACACAACGGCCCATGAGAGCCTTGTCACGCCGTGATTGCGGCTCCATAGCCTCAATCAATTCATTTAATGTATAGCTCGGCATATTTTTGCCTCCTTGTTTTGTTTTATTGCCAAAAGAAAAACGCCCCTCGTTTGAGAAGCGCATCGGTAGCTTGCTAATGTTCCGGCTGGTTCTTTTTCTTGGGTTTATCACGTTCGGGCTTGGGTTTGGCGGGTGCTTTTGGGGTAGAGCGGGATTCGCGGATTTCCTTCAACACGGAAGGTTTGTCATTGGACGGCTGTGCCTGCGTTTTTTCAAGGGAAAGCGTGGGTTTGTCGGCATAGGCATATACAGAGAAACGGCTGTCCTTTCCATGTGCAAAGCAATTGACGAAATATTGGCGAGTGCCTGTTTCCAGCTTAAAACCATAGGTCGCATAATCCTCACCGGAAAATGCTTTGCCGTCCAATAGCTTCGCACCGGGATGGGTTTGGCAATAGGCCAGCATGGAATCCCTGTCTTTCAGCAAGTCTTGGCGCAGGGCATAGACTACGCTCTGAAGCTCTGACTGAATTTCGCCGTTATACAATCCATTTTCCAATTCGCGCCAGCTTGTGCTGAAGCGGTCACCGCTGTTGCCAAAGTTTCCATGCAAAGAACCCGCACAAGTATGACCATCCTCCCGGTTGTGGCCGTAAAATTTATCTTCACCCACACCCGCTGTAAAAGGCACAAGCTGAATATCTTGAAGCTGGTTCACAGGCTCATACCGTGCGCCGATTCGTTCCATCTTCTCGGCAAACTGGCATATATGCAGGGTTTCATTCTTTTCAAGGTGAAAATGGTGTTCGCCCTGAAATCTACACGCCCGCTCCACAGGCTCTCTGCCGTCGCCGGTTGGGTAAGTGATGCGGATTTTATCACCGTCCGGGATTTTGAATAACTCCTGGTAATCGCTGTCAATGAATTGGATGAGGGGTTTCACTTCCGAAACCTCCGACCCTTGCGTTTTTGGTGCTTCGTGTTCCATTTTTACCTCCTGTCTGCGTAACTCGTCAACAAGCCCGGCCAAAACAGCCGGGCGGGTTCGTATTCCAAAATTCCCGAAATGTTCGGGTTTCTTAAAATCCCGCGCCCAATCACGCTGCTCTGCGGGGTATCTGCCCGTTAAATCGTAAAGCACAGCGCACTTCAACACGATGTCCACTCGTTCCAACCCATGTTGGTCAACCAAAGCGATAAGGGCAAGGTCATAATGGCAATCGCTGTCGCCACTGCAAAAGACCGTTGCGTGAATAGCCTCATCAATATGCTCGGCGCATTGGTGGTACGCTTTCATGCTTGCATCAAAAGTTTCGACTTCGTTATTTAACTCAGCGATGCGCTTATTCCATAAATACGAAGGAACATGAGCCGTATTTGGAGCAGTAAGCATCGCACCGCGCAATTCCTCACAGAACAGCCGCTCTTCGGGGTTGGGGTTTTCGGCTTGTAGATTGAGATAGTTGAGGGAAATTACCCGTGCGGTTATGATGCCGTATCTTTCAACATTATCCCGCCACATATCCGCACCATCTGTGTAGGGCTTAATTTTTCCATCTTCGGGCATACATCACGACCTCCTCCATTTTATTTAGCACTGCCAAACTCCAGTTTGAAATTGACCCTGTCCCCGGTATCTTCCAACAGAATAGTGGCAGCATAGGTCTTGCCGGTCTTTTCGCTGTACAAATCCGAAAAGAAAATGCGCCCCTCATTGAGAAGCGCGGCGGCGGTCTTTTTATCAAGTTTCTTTTTCTTTGCCTCGAAGAAGCGGTTGTCCTTCCACATGGCAAATTTGCACGATCGGTTGGAACAGAAGTAATCGGGTAGCTTGGCAAATTTCACACCACCGCCCTTTGGTTTTATGAAAACAGAAGCTCTGCAACGAGGACAAAGTCCGATGGCATCACCCTGCTGTTGCCCCGCAGTACCCGCACTATCAGCCCCCGATGCCGTGGCGAACAACGCCGCATACTCCGGCACAGGTGCGCTGTGTGCCGCCACAAGCCCCTTTGTCAGCGATGAAATGCCCTCCATAAACTCGGAATCCGTAAGCTGTCCCGATTGCATAAGCTGGAGTTTTTGCTCCCATTCTGCCGTCAGCATTGGGGATTTAATATCCTCCGGCAACACGGCAATGAGGTTAATGCCCTTCGCTGTTGGCACAAGGCTCTTTTTCTGCCGCTCCACAAACCCCGTCTTTATTATTTTTTCGATGGTTGCGGCGCGGGTGGCCGGGGTGCCAAGCCCTTTGCGTTCTGATTCATCAGGGAAATCATCTGCTCCGGCTGTTTCCATTGCCAATAAAAGCGTGGCATCGTTATATCTTGCAGGGGGCGATGTTTTGCCTTCTTTGATGAATGCGGCTACCGATGGGAATAGCTGATTTTTTGTGAGTGTTAGCAGAGACGAACCGCCGTCCGAGTCCTCGGAATCCTCGTCTTTATCGCCCGGCTTTGTTTTCAGCGATGCCCGAAACGCAGAGTCAATCGCTTTCCAGCCTGCCACAAGAACCGTTTTCCCCTTGGCGGTAAAAGCTTGCCCCGCGCAACCCAAAAGCACCGTAACCGCTTCGTAGCTGTGCTTTATGCCAACAGCACAAAGCAAGCGTGTAGCGATCATAAATAAAATATCCCGCTCCCCACCGGGCAGAGCCGATAAGTTAGCCGTTGGCATCGCAGAGGTGGGGATGATGGCGTGATGGTCGGTCACAGCGGAATCTTTTACAACGAACATGGGATTGGCTACAACTTTACCGCCAGCAATAAAAGGCAGTGCGTCGGAAACGGCTTGAACCAAGGCGGGAAGCCCCTTTGCCATGTCGGAAGTCAGATAGCGGGAGTCCGTGCGAGGGTAACTGCACAGTTTCTTCTCATACAAAGCCTGCACATAATCTAAGGTCTGCTGTGCGGTAAAGCCCAAGAATCTGTTGGCATCCCGCTGGAGCATGGTGAGGTCGTACAGCTTCGGCGGGGCGATGGTTTTCTGCTGTTTTTCCAGGTCAACAACAACAGCATCTTGCCCATCGGTTTTGATGCATATAGCTTCGGCTTCTGCCGCATCCGTTACCCTGTCACCAACAGCGATAAAGTCCCCACAGTCAATCTCCGGCGTATAAAATGGCTCGGACACGAAGCTGTTAATCGCCGCCTCGCGGTTTACAATCAAGGCCAGTGTGGGGGATTGCACCCGGCCCACGTTCAGGGTCACGCCGTATAAACAGGAAAAGAGCCGTGTGGCGTTAATACCCACCAAATAATCTGCCTTGGAACGGCAGAGTGCCGCACGGTAGAGATTATCAAAGTCAGCACCGGGGCGAAGGGAATCGAAGCCCTTACGGACAGCGGCATCCTCAAGGCTGGATATCCAAAGCCTCTGCACCGGCTTGGTGCATTTGGCTTGTTCATACACCAAGCGGAAGATAAGCTCCCCCTCGCGCCCCGCGTCGGTGGCGCAAACAACGGACTTTACATCGGCCCGCTTCATCAAAGAACGCAGTACATCGAACTGCTTCTTCTTATCCGCAGACACCCTGTACTGCCAAACATCGGGCAAAATGGGCAAAGTATCATAAGCCCAGCGTTTATATTGTTCGCCGTAAACATCGGCGGGTGCCAGTTCCACAAGATGGCCATAGCACCAAGATATGAGCCAATTGTCCCCTTCAAAAAAGCCGTCCCTACGCTTCTTGGCGTTTAGGACGGCGGCAAATGATTGAGCTTGGCTCGGTTTCTCACAAATTACTAACCTCACAGGAATCCTCCTAAAAATTATTTGCCACTACCTCTTGACGAAATATGGTACATTGATGTACCATATACATAAATGTACAGGCACATGATTGTACCGCAGGAGGAAATGGCATGAGTAACGTATCAGACCGCATTAGGTATTACCGCAAGCGCAGAGGGTTGACTCAAATGGATGTCGCCACCGGCTTGGGTGTACGAGTGGACAATTACGCAAAATATGAATCCGGCGCAAGAGTGCCGCGCGCTGACAGATTAATAAAACTGGCAAAAGTTCTTGGCACATCCTACGATGCCTTAAACGAAGGTGTTGAGCGCTCTTTTGCTGACTTGCTAAAGAGCCATGCAATCGGTTCAATTACAGGCGAGGCAGGTTCGCTGACTATGTTTGTCTCAGATATGGAATCATCCGGCGAAGCATATTCGGTTGTGTCTGAGTTCTTCAAAGATGGGGAACATCGATTTATCGCCGAGAGTGCGGAATTTTTTCAAAAATATATGGACACCCCCAGCTTGGCCGATTTAATAAATCTGTATGACTTATACCAAGACCAGCTATTGCCCGAAGCACATCGGACAGTATCTGAGCCGTGCTTGCCGACAATAACTATTGTAGGTAAAGGCCCACTCCCTCAAAAAGTGGAGGAACCAAGTCTGAAGCATCTGCTTGAACCCCTAGATATTGTAATTACCTTAAAGTGGGCTTTTTGCATCGCTGTAACAAGATATTTGGAGCGTACCGATGCGATCATTACCATAGAAGAATCGGAAAAATTCGCAGGCGGCTTTTTGGAGCATTTCGATGCGCTTCAATTTTTCGCCGTAAAGATATTTGTGCCATACCTATCGTTTATTATTGATGCGGTTCACCTTTGCATGAACACAAACATTGATGATTTTGAAAAAGCCTTCCTGTTTTGTGCGCTTACGCCGCCGGAAGATGATGACGAAAGCTCTGATGATGACAGCGAGGATTATTAATGATAGAAATGGACGGCGATTAAATATGACGAAAGATATAATGAAAATAGATGAACAGGAAATCAATATTTATATCGAGGACATTATGAAATCCCGCGAAATTTCAACATTAAAAGGCAGCATCCAATCATTGATGAATTTTTATGAACGTGCGGATAGTATGCATGGTTATATAATTCGATGGCGTTTTTTCAATGCAGTCAAAGAGCAATGCGAAGCCTATGAGCGTCGAACACATGGGTTGAAGTATAACGCCGTAATCATACCGCCCGAATTATCGCCAACTGCCATGCTCCCGGTATATGTCAAAACAGATGGAAATCATTATAACTTCGCTGATGGCATGAACCGCCTCATTAAGCGATGCGATGAATTCACAAGCCCCATTCATCCTGTTATAACCGAACCGGAAATACGAGCCACACTTAGTGCGGCGCAGAGGGCATTCGGGATGATGGATATTATTGCCCCAAATCATCCCCTGCGGATATTAAGGTTTAATTACTCTCATAGCGAGAAAAATTCTGAGTGCGGCTTAATGGGCGGTGACTCCCGGCAAAGCGTGGTATTTCTATACCATCCGCGTCAAAACGATGTTTGCGATAGGGTATTCATCTTCGCTCACGAATTAGGACACGCTCTTCATTTTGCACTCACCGGGGACACGAGCATTCTTCCATCCGGGTTCGATAATTTTAATGATAAATTTTTTACAAAGTTTGAAACGCCGAAAGCCAAGGTGGAAGGATTTGCGGATGCGGCGGCGATTGCGATTTTAGGAAGCCCGAATAGCAGATTGAAATCCCATCTTCCTACTCAATGGAGCAAAGACATTTCACCTATGTTTGTTAGATATTTCAAAGAATTGTGTAACACAGGACGCTCATAATTAACGGATGAGGTGCATTCATGGCAAAGAAGAAAAAGTCCAAAAAGCAAGGCGACAGGCATTTTTGCTGGGTTTGCGGAACACATAAGGCGCATGAAAAATTCTCAGGCAGAGGTCACGCAAACCATATGTGTAAACAATGCCATGCCCTCCCCGTTGCCGAACGTAACGAAATGGTTGCCACACGCAAGGCCGAAAACATGGCATTTCGGCATCTTAACGAGCAAGAAATTAAATGGCTGCGAAAACGGATGAACGACCCGCGTACAGAAGTCAGAGAAGCCGCTCGTGAAGCCCATCGGTTCAAGTTCCCGCGTTATGAGCGGAATATTCTAAAGAAAGGCTTAACAACACGGTCTCTTGAATTTTATATCAATGGTGATGTATGGGATGAATGGGGGGATGAAGTTCAAGTGCGTATGCGGTTTATCATGCCGGATAACAGCGGTATCATAAAACGTATAGACTATAACGCCCCGGAAGATGAACAGGAAACATCCGTTAATATCGGGCATTCGACGGCATTGAAATTTCTAAAGGCTGTAATACATCAACTGGACGCTCTTTTTTGGAGCGATGATTTAAGCGATGCGGGATATGGTGATGACACTGATTATGACCCCTACGCCCCTTACCTTGGTGTGCTTTCCGAAGATAAACCGGATTACGGCGTTGTTTCAGATCGTGAAGATGGTGAGAATTTCGATTGGGCGTTGTACATTGATGACGATATGAACGAGGATAATAACGGCGATGAATCCGCTGTTGATGACAGAGAGCCGATGTGGTCATTAAAACTCCTGCTGACCAAAAGTATGGGGGAAAAGGTGCAAACATTTTATAATCAAATGCATGATGCCCCACAGAACTTATTTTGGTCGCTAATGGAATGGTTCGAGCCGGAACCAAATGATGAAGATTATGCAGAATTCGACAATGATGAAGCAGAAGGCGATGAGATATAACTCGGCCAATAAAAAATATTAAACGTTAGATTTGGAGGAAATTTTTTGGCTGAGATACTGTTAGAAACCAACAAGGGCATTGTCTTTGAAAAGACAGTGACAAAAAATCGCTGTAAAGTAAATGTTAAGAACAAGGATTCCGACCATATCCACATGACTTATCGCTTCAAGAAGGGTGTTGTGCCGTTATCTTCGCCCTTCATTAGCTGGGAGAACCTAAACTGTTGCGGGGGCTGGTGTTATGATGAAAGCTACTTATTATCTGCCGTCCAAGATGGGACAAAACTATGTGCAGGCATTCATTTCCGCACCCAAGAAGAACTGGACGATTACAAAAGTGCTTTGTCTGACAAATATGTCTATTATTGCAGACCACCTATGGTCAATGGTTCGCGTACTGTTTTTTATATTGATGTTGCCAGAGAAGGTGCTGTCCATGATTTTATCAGCCCGGATGATGTGATGAATGTTTATTCATTGCTGGGCATAAAGAATTTCAACAATAAGTTGCTTTCCGAGTTTTTGGCACTTCCGTTGTATGATTGTGTCAGTAGCAAAACATTCGATTACGGATCGCCGAGAAGTCCGGAAGAATTTATACTTACAGGACTTATGCTCGGATACCCGTTAGAAACTACGGCGTGGTTGATAGAGAAACATAAAATGATTGCTACTAAGTGAGGAATGACAATATATGATTGATTCTGAATACCAAACAATACGGTCAAAAAAGAAAAGCTATAGATGACACATCACCCGGAGGTAAAGATGAACATGCGTAACTTTAACGTGGCGCTTATGCAGCTACGTCCCGATGCAACAACGGAGCGGAACTTGGAAAAAGGGCTGTTCCATTGCAAGGTAGCAAGAATGATGGGTGCAGATATAGTCTTGTTCCCGGAAATGTGGAGCAATGGCTACACCCTTTCCGATGACCCGGATGAAAATATGCGTAATGCCATCGACTTGGACAGCGAGTATATAAAGAAGTTCCAAGAACACGCAAAGTACAGTGACATAGCAATCGGCATCACGTTCTTGGAAAAATATGAGCCGTCCCCCCGCAACAGCCTTGTAGTCATTGACCGCCACGGCGAGATTGTTCTGCATTATGCCAAAGTCCACACTTGCGTATTTGATTCCGGCGAAGATAAGCTAACCGCAGGGGATGACTTTTCTGTGGCTGATTTGGATACACGAAACGGTATCGTAAAAATCGGCGCAATGATTTGTTATGACCGGGAACAGCCTGAAAGCGCAAGAATCCTCATGCTTAACGGTGCGGAAATCATCCTTGTGCCAAACGCCTGCCCGATGGAAGTCAACCGTTTATCGCAACTCCGTGGACGAGCCTACGAGAACATGGTGGGAATCGCCACGGCAAACTACCCATACGGACACCCCGATTGTAACGGTCACTCGTCTGCATTTGATGGTATGGCGTATCGTGTAAACGGCGGCGGGAACCGTGACACTTTAGTTGTGGAAGCCGGGGAAGCCGAGGGCATCTTCATGGCCAGCTTCCCCATTGAAGAAATGCGTGAATACCGCCGGAATGAAATCCACGGCAATGCCTATCGTCGCCCGGATTTATACCACCCACTCACCGGCCACGAGAAATCAGAGCCGTTTTTACGAGATGCGAAGGTCGCAGACAATGGTTTATAATGATATCCGCAAGGGCATTTTCATCAGCCGCCCCAACCGCTTTATAGCCGAAGTCGAAATCGACGGCAAGGTAGAAATCTGCCATGTAAAGAACACAGGCCGATGCCGGGAATTGCTCATCCCCGGTGCATCGGTCTACGCCAACTATGTGGACAGCCCCAACCGCTCCACCGCTTATGACTTGGTTGCCGTTTATAAAGACGATATGCTTGTAAACATCGACAGCTACGCGCCAAACCTTGCCTTTGGAGAATATTTGCGGCAAGGGAAATTCATAGACGGCATCACCCATGTAAAAGCTGAAGCCAAGTACGGCGGTTCGCGCTTTGATTTTTATGCGGAAACCGCCGCAAGCAAGGCATTCATTGAAGTAAAGGGCGTAACCCTCGAAGAAAACGGTGTAGCCATGTTCCCGGATGCGCCCACGGAGCGAGGAATAAAGCACCTTAATGAATTGGCGGCTTGTGTTGCCGATGGGTACGATGCCTATGTGGTTTTCGTGGTTCAGATGAAGGGTACATCCCGCTTCACACCAAATTACAAAACACACCAAGCATTCGGGGATACCCTCGCCAAAGTAGCCCAAGCGGGTGTAAATATTATGGCTTTTGATTGCGTGGTAAAGTCCGGCGAGATGATAATAGATGCCCCCATACCGGTAAAGTTATGAGGTGAACTGTATGACCGTTTTTATAGATGCGGATGGTTGCCCTGTGGTGGACATCACCATAAGAATCGCAAAAGAAGCAGGGGTGGACTGCGTAATCATCTGCGACACTTCCCATGTGTTTGAAAAGCCGGGGGTTAAGACCATAACCGTGTCGCAGGGAAACGACAGCGTGGACTTCGCCTTGGTGAACATGGTGAAAAAAGGCGACATTGCCGTAACCCAAGATTATGCCCTCGCCGCCATGTTGCTTGCGCGTGGTGCCGTACCCATCAGCCAAGATGGTATGGTGTTCCATGAGGGCAACATAGATGCCCTGCTCATGCAACGACACACCGCAAAGAAAATCCGCATGGCGGGCGGCAGGCTGAAAGGCCCAAACAAACGTACCCAAGAACAAAACACAGCATTTGAACAAAATCTGAAAAAATTGTTAGGAGTGGCGAAATGAGAAATGTGACAATAATGGAAGCCTTGGAACACACCGCCCCACAGCCCGTAGCACTGATATGCACCCCAAGACCGGACGGCAGCACCAACCTTGCACCCGTAGCTTGGTGGACTTATTTGGAGTCCGAACCGCCGATGGTGGGCTTTTCGATGGCGAAAGAAAGCTACACATGCGAACTCGCCTCCGCCACCGACAAGGTAGTCCTGTGTCTACCAAGCGAAGCTATCGCCGATGAAGTGCTGAAATGCGGCAGTATTTCCGGGCGGGAAACGGATAAGGCCAAAGAGTATAGCATTGAGCTTGCAGGGGATGAACAGAAATACCCCGTCCATTGCAAGTTGGCATTCCTGTGCAATGTTAGCCAAAAGGTCGTTGTGGGTGATTGCGTGTTCTTCGTTTGCGCCGTTGACAAGATACTGTTGGACGAAAAACAAAGGCACATTTACACCTTGGGCAAAGACCAAAAACTTGGAGCTTTGTAAATACAAACGAGCCACGGAAATAGGACAATCCTACTCCGTGGCTCTTGGCTTTAAAAAGGTAAATCCCCTGCTATTCTGAGAGTACGATGACCCTAGATGCGGCAATGCCATGAATAATCGTCCCATCAGGTGTAGGGCTTCCGGACATCGCTACATATACAGCCAGCAATCGGTTTGCAAGTTCGCTTGCATCGCCCTCGAAAGGCGTTCCGTCTTGGTATGTGATTATTGCATCATCCAAAATAGCAAGAGAGTAGAACCCATCGCAGCTCAGAAAATTCTCATCAAACCGAGCTACATGAACCCAGCCGTAGTCCCTGCATATCACGACCGTTGCAATTATCGAATCCCTATCCGACATGGGTACACGCCGCACCAAATATGGCGAGTTTTCAAAGAAAGCAGTTACGACCATGCCGACCTCTAGCGGTGCGTTAGCCAACTCAAGAGTTCTGTGGCTTTCGATAAATAGCTCAATCGTACCGGGGGTTCCGCTCATTACAAAACCGCCATCAACATATTGGCAATACCTATCAACGAAATCAATCTGAATAAAAAACCCACTGCCCGAAGTTTCGGCAGTATCACCTTGCCATGAAATATGAGGCCCCATGTCTGATATAACACCCGAAACCATAGTTAGCTCAGAACGAGAAACAACCATTGGCTCAAACTCGTGCAAATGAAAACGCCCATCGTATCCGCTTTGCTGTAGTGTGAAATATCGCCTTGTGCCAGCTTCATCCTCAAAGAAAATCCCGCTCCACGGCATCGTACCCATACCATAGTATGAATCAATCACAAGAGCCTCAGCAGCGGCTGAGTCCAGCCTATCAACGGTAAATACCGTATCAGTAACGAAAAAGCCAAAGTTATCATCAACCACATCGTGACCAATGGCTACAAGAGAAAGGTTATAAATCGGCTGGTTTGCCCATATAACAAGCCTTTCGCCATCGCTGTCAAACCTAAAGCCCCTAATGTCCTCAAAAGCACTGTTGTAGTTGACTTCATGCAGAACATTGAATCCAATATTAACATTGCTCATTTGGTCTATATTGATTGTAAAAGCCGTGGTATTGGTTTCACGATTGTGACCTATCTCCAGCGAATATTCACCATGACGGCTTCTGCTCCAGCGGTAGTCAAAAAAGCTATCGTCAATCCCGCCATCTTCTGCATGGTTAAACCGAACAGAAAAAGTAACGGCTTGCAAATTTTCGATAAGGTCAAAAAGCAGGTCGGAATTGGCTGTAAAGGCATCCGTTGGTATTTGCAGATTATCCCTTGTGCCAGCGATAATTCGTCCTTGCTGCGGCTCATAAAAAATCGTCAGTGTATATGGGCTGTAACTTACGGCAAAGTCACCGTGGTCTGCCCCAATCTGAATAGAGCCTACAGCCCAATCATAACTTGGCAACGGAAGTGCATTCACAACAGCTTGTGTCGCATGAGCCGCACCGACATAGGGTGTCCTTAAATGTGAAAAATCACCGCTACCTTCGCCAGCACCGATAACTGTAAAAATGGTATCGTTTGTTGCATCCGGCAGAAATGCTTGGGGTGTAGATTCGCCGCCACCGCAAGCTGTCAAAGCCAAAAGGCTGGCAAGTCCAGCGATTATTAAATATTTGAAATGTTTCCTCATGTCCCAATACCTCGCATTAAAATTATTTTTGCCCTACATATATTATAACGCAAAAGTGCAAGATTTTGTTTCATGCTCGGCATTATTTTTGTATTAAGTGAGAAAGTGAGAAAAACGAAGATGGTTAAGCAAAAAGTTCTGCCTTAAACGCATTGACCATGTTAAGCTGCTCCCACGGCAGGTCAAGGTCACTTCGGCCGAAATGTCCGTAAGCAGCGGTTTGTGCATAAATCGGTCTGCGAAGCTCCAAGTGGTCAATAATGGTGGACGGACGAAGGTCGTGGTGCTTTCTGATGACTTCGATGATGCACTCGTCAGACACCCGTCCCGTCCCGAAAGTGTCTACCAACAGAGAAACAGGCTCGGCAACACCGATGGCATAAGCAATCTGAAGCTCCAGTCTGTCGGCAAACCCAGCCGCCACAAGGTTCTTGGCGATATGCCTCGCAGCATAAGCGGCACTCCTGTCCACCTTGGTGGGGTCTTTGCCGGAAAACGCACCGCCGCCGTGCCGAGCAAACCCGCCGTAGGTGTCAACGATAATCTTGCGTCCGGTCAGACCGCAGTCCCCCTGCGGCCCGCCAACAACAAAACGCCCCGTGGGATTAACAAAGATTTTCGTGTTATCGTCTAGCAGATGGTCGGGGATTACAGGCCAAATGACGTTGTCCAAGATATCCTGTCGTATGGTCTCAATACACACGCTGGGCAGATGCTGTGCGGAAATAACTACGGCATCCACCTGAATGGGTTTGCCGTTTTGATATTCCACGGTAACTTGGGATTTACCATCCGGCCCCAAGTACGGCAGAATCTTCGCCTTGCGTACATCGGCTAACTGCTTCGCCAGCTTGTGCGCGAAATAGATAGGCATGGGCATATATGTGTCGGTTTCGTTTGTGGCATATCCGAACATCATGCCTTGGTCACCGGCACCCAAATCTGCCGCAACATCCGAACCGCCGACCTTCGCTTCAAAGGAGCGGTCAACCCCCAAAGCAATGTCGGGCGATTGGCCGTTAAGTGCTACCAGCAGAGCCAATGAATCCGCATCAAAGCCATGCCGGGAATCTGTGTAGCCAATACGCCGAACCACATCACGAGCCACGGATTGAATATCAACATAGCAATCCGCTGTGACCTCGCCCATCACCAAGAGCAGGCCAGTAGCCGCCGACACCTCGCAGGCAACCCTCGCTTGTGGGTCTTTAGCAAGAAAGGCATCCAACACCGCATCGGACACTTGGTCACAGATTTTGTCGGGATGACCCTCGGTTACGGATTCGGAAGTGAATAGAAAGTTTTTCATAAAGCATCAATCTCCTTTGAAATTAAAATTTAATTGCGGTTGTAAAGCATAAAACAACCAACATAAAAACCCACCTAATGAAATAGATGGGCTTTTGTGTTGGTGCTTTAATTGTGTTTTTATATCTGCTATTCAGCAGGGGCGATAGCTTTAATCCGCTTGACTGCGTACATGGCATTATCTGTATACTGCCTTTGCCATGCACCTTGGGAACGCGCCCACTTAAAACCGTTGTTTTTTAACTCCGACCGCAAATCATCATCGGGCTTTTCATCAAAGAGGATTTGCAAACGGTTGATTTCTTTATTGATAACAACCGAGCCGCCCTCAAACTCCCAACCTTCATCTGCACTACCAGCTATGCGCTCCATATCTTCAATGCGTTTTTTAATCCTCCGAATCTCGGCACTGTTATTGCTCAAAGCCCATGCCGGATAAGGTTGGGTCTGCCGTCCAAATCGTGTGTCGCTCATTCGGGATTCTATTTTACGCTTTGCATCCTCAGACAAATCGGGGCAACCGTCCAGTGTTTTATGCTTACGGTAGTAAACATTTACAGCTTTCATATCAGATTGACTGCCCTCCAACGACTCCAACTTCTCCCGAAGTTTATCAATGGCATCGGGGTCGTCAGAACTGATACCAGCCGTACCCACACCCCGAATCTTATCCAAGATGCCCTGCACATCCATGTAGTCCTCCATGTTGCGGTCACGAGCGGTGTTCTGCTTTTCCTTTTTGCGTGTAGGAAATTTGGAAGGCCCTGCAATCATAATGGACGGAACTCGTGCATCAATCTCAAAGCCTTTGTTGAAATTGGCGGCAAGTCTGGAGCAGTACCGAGCCAGTAGGCGGTCAATCTTATCGTGATGCATGGGGTCAACCCGCTTTTTCTGCTTCTCGGCAATCTCCTTCGCCGCATCCACCATAGAGCGGTATTCGGAAGTTTTACTACCCTCTTTATAATTATTGTAGCTGTTCGCCTCTTTAGCTCTACGAGCAGCGGTTTCGTTGATTTCATGATACATAGCAATGCCTCCTAAAATTGATTATGTGTGATGTGCAGTCTCAAAACAAGTGTGGAGCGTGTGGCCGATGCCGTGTGCATCTTCGGACTCACCTTCAAGAACGCAATAGATGGTCTCGCCATTGGGTGTTAAAATGCTGGTGCTGGGATGACTTGCCAGCCAGTAGAGGACAGGGTCTGCATCGCAGACCCGTATCCCATGCACTGTGTCAATTCTTACGATTGCCGCTCCGCATTCTTTACAGATTTTCCGCTTACGCATTCGCCACATCCTCTGCCTCCGTTTGAATCACATTATCCATCATGCCAAGCAAAGCATCCGTACCACCTTTGCTCAATACATCTGCAATGGCCGCATTTGCCAATGACTCCATGCGGTTCTGAATAAAGCCCTCAATATTGCCCTTGGCCTCGGTGACAACTTTATCCATTTGCTTGACGAAGGAGTCCCGAACAAAAGGAATGTTTGAATTTATCTCCATCGACATACGACCAAGGAGAGAAAGCACTTCTTCTTTTTCAGCCTTAGTTAACGGCTTTTTGCCGGAAAAGAGTGCCTCCACTCGCTTATATGCACTTTTGGACAGCGTCGCAAGCTCTTCCAAGTCTGATTCAAACTCGGCGCGGAATTGCTCGTCTTTACGCTCATATGGGCAGGGTTCCATTTCTCGTCCATTGGCGAATCGCACAGTCACCGGTGTACCGCCGCCTTGGTTGAGTGATGTGATAGCCTCTGCAAACTGCGTGTAGGACATTTCGACATCAACATAGCAATCATTTCGAGCGTATCCCGCAAACATATAATCTTTATTATGTTTCCTGCTCAATGTTGCCTTAGATATTCTCAGCCTTATGATGTTTTCATGCAGAATCGAACTGCAGAACAAAGGTGATGGGGATTTATGACTCCTAGTAATTTCCAATGCGCCATAACTCTCATGTTCCATTTTTACCTCGCTCATTGTAAATCCTCCTCTTTGATTATGTCTTTTTCATACAGAACCGACCGTGCATATTCAATGCGAACAATGTCCTCCGGCCTGTAATGGTCATGCCCGAATAGCCGTTCAAATTCCTTGCGGTCTGCAGCCACGATGTTCCAATTACTGTAGGAACTTGTGCAATCCGAGCGGAACTCTCTGGCTTCGGTTTTGAAGGTAAACTCCGTATCGGCTTTGCGGATGGTGACGGTGATGGTTTTTGCGGAAGATACAGACATCACACGCATAATCCGTTTGACGTAATGAACAGGATTCGATGGATTATCAATAATCTCTTTGTAAGCGGCCATAACCATGTCATTTGCCAAAAAATCGGACAGCATATGCTCTTGGTGACCGTCGATGTACGCCCTTGCCTCGGAACGGACATAGCTGTTCGGGTCAAGGATGTATGCTAGTAGAGAATCCTCCGTCCATTGCTCCGGCTGATAATCGCATTGGAAAACAAGCACAAATTCCTCGCTGTCATCATCATTGCCGAGATACGCCTTCCGCGCTTTACCAGCGGCTTCGTAACTTTGGTAACGCTCCAGCCTTTCAATTTCGTATTTGGTTGATAATTCCGAGATGTGCAAATTATTGCGGTCATTGCCGATAGCAGCCTCCACCGTTTTACGGACAGCGAACTCCAATTGATTGCGAAGATTCTCGGCTTTGTGCATCGTCCGGGCTTCCGGGTCATCGAACAAGCTCTCAAGGGTATGTGAACCGTCATAGACCAACCCGTCCCGCCTACAATAAATCCCCGCATACTCAAATGGCTCTCTGCGTTCAATGCCGCAGTTTTTTTCGGAGATATGATAATAACGCCGTTGAGTGTATAGATAATCGAAATTTTCATTTTTCCGTACTCGGACTAACGAATAGTGATATTCTTTCGCCTTATACTCATAAGGCCCTGTATCCGACAGCCAATCTGAGAGGATGCCGCGCGGATCAACACACGGTAGTTTTATAGTCGGCACAAACCCGTTGCACCATTGGTTTTGGATTTTGACCAGCACGTTATACAAATCCTCGGCATCCGCACCATCCTCCGAGCCGTTGCCTTCATAATCGGTTAAAACTCTGCACATCTCGTCATACAGCATTCTGTCCGGGTTCATTCCGCAACCTCCCCATCAGCCAACGGACACCACTTCGGGGGCGTTTCACTGCTCGTCCAATCAACGGCGTGTTTCAGCTTACGATACCCGCTCGGTACGCCAAGGCAATAATGGGTGTAGTTATCGGGTGTCCGCTTGGATGTGTTCACGAGGTCACCGGTGCTTGTTCGCAGAACGCCATCCGTGCAATAGCAGTGGTGGTGGCATTCTTGGCATCGTAGGGGTTTTGGTATTTCTGTGGATACTTCGGTATCTGGAGCAAACACTACTTCCTCGTTAACGGTAGTCTCTGCCGATGACCTCTCGCCGTCATCGGCGGCTTTAGTATCAGCCGCCGATTTGCGATTATTGTGGTCACCGGATTTGAAGGAACCGTTGCCCGAAAGTTTTGAAAGCAGTATCTTCCGAGCCGATGCAATATTCGTATCTTTGCCGATGAATCCAAGACGTAACAAGAAACAGCGAAATGCGAATTTTTCTGATGCATTTGGGTCGATGGGCTTTTCTGTGAGCGTGACCCGCTTCTGCTTCTTCGCCAGTTCACACAGAGCATGGACGAAACGAGTATAGGCATCCACTTCCAAATGGGATGAAACCACAGGAAACCAAGAAAACCGCAAAGTGTCTGCCGTGCGCTCAATGGGCAGGGCATCCGTGCCGAGGGCTTTCGCAATAAGCCCGGCTTTGCCGGAAATTAGGCGATGAAGATTATCCAAAGCCACAGATGTAAAACCCGCCAGTGGAACTTCAATGGTCAGCGCAAGACCATCCTCATCAACCACGCTTCTTAGACTATCAAGTTCCGATGCCGCCGTGGATGGGGTAGGCTCACTCCCAGCCGATTCATCATCAGCGGAAGCAGAAGCATCATCCCCAACTTCGGATTTTGTTTCGGGGGCATCATCGGCGATCGCCTCGGTAAGTTCACCACCGGGCGAAGCCTCGGTATCGCCGCAGACTGCATCTTTGTTGGCTACAGCTACCTCAACCGGGGCGGGTTCGGAAGGTATCACCGGCTCGATGATACCTTCACAAACATAGCCCCTTGATACGAGTTCAGCCAGCAACGGCTGTGCTTCTAACCACACGCCCTCGTGGAAACTGAGGGTGCCGTAACGGTCGATGGTGTAATCCCCAACGACAAAGGCAAAACCCGGCGCGCCTTTGTAGACCGAATCACAGCCTGTAATGTCCGCAACCGCCCGAACGAGAGCCTTGCGATCTTCTTTTTCTACGTTAAACTTGATCTCCATAATCTGACTCATGGTAAAGCCACCTTCCTGTAAGATATTCCCTGTTTCAAGGGTCGCTTGATGTTAGCGTGCTGTGGAAGGTGGTTACAAGTCATTTGTGAAGATTGGCGTGTCAATCTTTCGGCGTGTTTGGGAGCGGTTTATGTGTAGTATGACGGGCCAAAATTCAATCCTCTGTCAACGGCTCTACATCAAGATTATCCGCATCATCGGAGCAATCGTCATCGTCATACTCGCCGCCATCGTCTTGCTCATCAGCGGGTGCAAGAGGACTTGGCCGGTACGATGCAACAGGTTCAGGTACTTTCGGGGTCTTCAACGACTCAATAAAAGCCGGAAGTTCTGCAGGTAAAATATCCGCAGAACGTACTAGCTTTATGATTTCGGTGTTTTCCATGTCGATGCGCTTGCGTTCAAGCTCCGGCAACAGGGTCTGAAGCTCTAAAATCTTTGCCTTGGTGCGGTCAATCTCGTCAATGACCTTTTTTATTTTGGGGTTCAAGCAAAAACCTCCTCTCGAAAATTGCTTAAAATGTGTTGGAAAAAGCAAAGAAAACCGGGTTCAGATGCCGGCCGTTTCGGATTATTTCAAAATGAAGATGCGGCCCGGTGCTGTCCCCTGTGGTGCCTACTGTGGCAATTACATCCCCGGCCTCCACGGTTTGACCCGTGCTGACCAAGAGTGTGTCGCAGTGAGCGTACACGGTCACAATACCCTCGCCGTTGTCGATGAACACGACAAGACCGTAACCACCCATATCCCCGGCGAAAGTTACCGTACCGCTGGTTGCCGCCAGTATAGGCGTACCCGTGGGCAGGGCGATATCCGTCCCCATGTGAAGCTGTTTGCCCCCGGTAATAGGATGAATACGCCAGCCATAATGACTGCTGACAAAGGGCATCCAGTAAAAATCGAACGGACTCATGACAATCTGCCGTAACCCACGGCTTTGCATAAGCAAGCTGTAGTGCTGGCGTTGCCCCTCGTCCATGCGGGCGTTTATCACATCAAAGAAGGATTGGGATGTTAAGGTAACGTAGAGAACGTACCAATCATAATAGACCCAATCGTACTCATCCGGCTCCCAGCTAACTTGTTCCCACCGCCTGCGTTCCTCCACCACCTCTGTAAACTCAAGGGTGTATTGCTGCTCAAAAATTTCCCGAAGCACATCCTCAATATCCGCAAAGATGAAATCGTGATGAACCGCCGTAAGATATGCCATCAGCATGAGGGGGCAATGCCCGATTGCGCCGATGTTCATGCGGAACTCGTCAATGTCCGGCCAATCATCCTCAATGTTAATAATCTGCTGCCGTAAATCCGTTTCGAGGTAGGTATAAAACACCGATGCATCGTCGATACACTCATCTTCCGCAAGATAGGTGATAGCGGCAAAAGACTGTCCCACACTGGATGCTATGCTGGAGCATGACGATACCAAGCCAAAAATCATAACAATCATAAGAAACAGCAGACCCAACACCGCCAGCACCTTGGGGTTGCTTTTTACAGCCATCACAAGTTTGGTGGTGATTTTTTGCATGATGGTGGCAGTCTTTTTTATGGTAGTGCCGGCACGTTTGGCTTCCCGTGCTGCTTGTGCATACTCGCGCTTGATACGCCGCTTCTGCATCATTCGGGAAATGGGGTTGCTTCTTAACTTTGGGTTTTCGTGCAAAGCCTTGCGGTAAGATGCCCGTACACTGAGCTTGCGAGTCCGCTCTTCCAACTTTTGAACCTTGCGGTAGGGTGCCAGCTTGTGGTGGCGATACGCATAACGCAGACTGCCCTCGGCAAGCATCTCACCCTTGTGTGCCGCTTTCACCCCCACGTTTTCCTCTTGGACTTGAAAAACCTTTGTGTGAGCAAACCCTACAGCAGCGTTTACCCCTGTTTTTAGCGGTCGAGTGATGGCAGACCCACGCAAATGTTCATGCTGGGTTTTGACTTCTTGCTCGAAGCGCAGGCGGGGCTTCATTTTTCCGCTTTGGGGGTCAAATTCCTTATTAGTGCGAAGCACGCGCTTTGTCGGAAGATTGTTCTTGGCGGTTTGCAATTTCTCAGCGGAACGCTGATGTTTATGCTCCGCCTTTTCCAGCTTCTTGCCGGATTTGGTGCGTTTAGAAGGTTTGGCCGTATTGGATGAAGCGGATATACCACCTTCATCATCAAATTGCAATTTGGTCCCCTTCTTCTTCCCACCATTCTCACCGGAAACACCTTCGGACGATTTTCTGCCATCCCTGTTAGCAACCGTATCAACCGCACGGTGTTCTTCACCAACAACCGATGAATCCGAAGCATTGGCGGCATCCAATGTATTTTCAGTTTGGCTGGGAACGGCATCAACGACAGGAGTAGTATCCCTCAATGTTTCGCCGGAAATAATGTCCGCCGCCGGCGCAACAACAGAAGCGGAGTCATGCTTTGGCGGCACACTCCCCTCATCATGCACCAATGGACTTGTTTTGGTCGAATGTTCAAAAGTAGCGTTTTGCGACTTTTCACTTTCACCAACAGGCGCAGGGGTTCTCCCCTCATGAGTCATATGCTTGGAGTAATCGGGTTTACGGCTCTTTGGGGTATTGGGAAGAACAGGGGCAAGCGTTGTGCGTTTATGACTCAGCCGCTCCCGCTCCTGTTGTAAAACCGAAGGGCGTTCGTGAGAAAGCGTACTATCCTTTGATGATACATTGCTCCCGTGCGGTGTCGCGCCCGCCGTCTGCCCTTCATCACCGTGGGTATATGCACGGAAAGGCATATCTCCGGATGTGGTTGGTGCTTCTTCTTGGGGTGCATCATTAATGCGAGTGATTTTTTCCAATTTCTTTGGTTTTTTTCTATGCCAGCCTTTTGCTTCGCCAAAAGAATCAGCCCCATCAAAAGCGGAAGCCGAACCCTGTGAAAAAGGGTTCGGCTGTCCGGCATCATCGGGTATTGCATTTGCGAATAATGCCTCCGCATTACGAACGTCCCGTGCCTCCCGCGCTTCCGGCGTATGCTCGGAAAACTTCTGAGCTTGTGATTTTTTATAGCGTGATAAGGTCTCATTGACAGATGAAGATGATCCGCGAGGATTGCGGCCTAATTCCTGTTTGCTCTGCCCGGCCCGGAGGTCTAAACCACTGGCATCGGCTTCCAAGCCAAGCATCCCCTCGTTAAGCGTTTCTAAACCATTTGCAGGGGGATTCCCAGCGGAGGGTTTTCGCGGGCGGCGTTCCTTTCCTTGTTCTCTTGACATTGTAAACGATCACCCCCGTTAAAGTTCTTGTTTGACCGCTCTGACCCGCTTCGGCACGGCAAGCTCCGGCTGTTTGCGGGTTGCGGTTTTATGCCGTGTCATTTCATCAAGAACAGAGGGCTTGTCACGTTCAATCCGCTGTTCCGCCGCTTTTTCCAGCTTATCAATTTGGGCAAGCGCCTTGTCCGTGCGGGTAAGAGAACGGTTCAAGCTCTTAATTTCCGAGCGAAAAGGTGCTTGGAGCAATTTCGCCAGTTTGCCATTGGGCTTGATATCGGGAACGGCTTCCTTGCCCACAAGAACCCGGCCGATGTTTTTAATTGCCCGGCCCGCCATGTGATACTGCGCGGCGGCGGTTTCGATGTTGGCGATTTTCTTCTCGTTGTAGGCGATGACTTCATTGATGCGCACCTTAGATGCTTCAAGGTCACCCTTTATATTGAGTACGCCCACAATACCATTTGCCGCAACAATGCCCTTGTCTTTAATATCCTCTACAGCCTGCTTGCACCCGCCGATAAATTTGTCTTTTATCGCTAAAACTTGCTTATAGGCAGACCGCAACTTGGACATCAGGCTATCCGCAGCCTTATGGAGCATAGTCTTAATGGGATGCTTCTGCTCCTCTTGCATAACCGATAATTCACTGCGTAAGGTGTTGATTTCCCGCATGGCTTTTTTGAGGTCATTCTCCATGCCACAGATGCAGTTAAAGACCTCGGAAACCGCTTCTGCATTTTTGCCTCGGTGATTTTTCGTCAGAATTTCCACAAGGTCTCTGACATGCTTGTTTTCTTCCACAAGCGGAAGTGCAACTGCGCTCACAAGCCATCACCACCGAAAATGTAAATGTCAACCATAAGAAGCCTCCTCTCGTAATTTCCCTGAAGTTTGATATAATCCATAGCAAGGCAGAAGCGGCTCACTTTTGATATGAACCGCTCCACCAAGCCTAGAAAAATAATTTTTACCCGATAGCCGCGTTGTCGATTGGGCGGGTAGTTAATAAACGATATAATTCCGTGTCCTTCGGAAATCTGTCTGAGAACGGAATTATTACATCGCCATAAAACAAAAGACCCTCGCCGGCATTGGCTTGGGTCACGTAGCTGAGTTGATGGGGGCTGATGCCCAATTGCTTGGCGAGGATTTGCCTGTCACCCGCCGCTTGGTTGAGCATATAAATGAAGTCCGAGTTTTCCACGATGTTTTGGCACTCCAGCGAAGCCAAAAAATCCTTCACATTTTGAGTCAGGCCGCTCGGAATTCCGCCCCATTTTCGGAATCTTTTCCAGATTTCAACCGTATATGCCGCCGTTTGCTCCTCTTTTAATAAGAGATGCATCTCGTCCAAATAAAACCAAGTGGTGCGTTTTGCGGCTCTATTTTCGGTTACACGGTTCCAAACGGCATCTTGCAAAACCAGCATGGCTATCTTTTTCAAGCCCTTGCCAAGCTCCTTTATATCGTAGCAGACAATTCTATTGCTGATGTCGCAATTCGTGCGGTTATTGAAAACCGACAAACTTCCTGTAACGTAGATTTCAAGGGCCGTGGCCAAATGCTGTGCCTCCGGCTCTGTCTGTGCGCAGAGAAGATTGTACAAGTCCTCCAAAATAGGCATGTTCTCCGGGCAAGGGTTGTTGAGATAATCCCGATACACCAGCCGCACACAGCGGTCAATGATGGTTTTTTCTACCGGCTGAAGCCCGTCACGGCCGCCTACAATAAGCTCACAAAGGGAAAGAATGAAATCGCTTTTGAGGGTGAGGGGGTCATCTTCTTCGCCGTAGAATTCGTTGATGTCGAGAGGATTTACATAGTGCTTGGATGTGGGCGACAGCTTGATAACCTGACCGCCCAACCGCTCCACAATGGGGTGGTATTCACCCTCCGGGTCGCTGATAATAATATCGTCCTCGGTCATAAGGAATACGTTGACGATTTCGCGCTTCGCGCTGAAGGATTTGCCGGAGCCGGGGGTGCCTAAGAACAGGCCGTTCGGGTTTTGTTGTCAAGGACTGTTTTTGAAATCGTAAAAAAATAAGGGCAAGGCTATTGTTTCAGCCCTGCCCTTATATTGTGATTTTGTGGTTGTATCAGTTAATATAGATATATGCGGCTTGGTTAGCCCCATCCCATCTGACTTCTGCATCTAGGTTATCAATGATAAACCTAAGCGGTACAAAGGTGCGCCCGGAAAGGGTTATAGGTGTACCCATATATGCACCATCTGCACCAATGAGAGCTTGCCCAATCGTCATTGTGAATGCTTGCTCGCCAACGCTGAATGTTATAACACCGCTGCTGAACGCTACATCTTCTGAGCCAAAGGCTTCGACTATGGCACGCAGAGGCACCATTGTACGACCTTGTGCAACAAATGGAGCGGCTTCAACAACATGTGGTACACCATTGTCGGTGAACGTGACATTACCAATTGCGAACCTCAAAATGCGTTGTTCAGAAGGAGTTTGCACTTGCGGTGGAACAACTACAGATGCAGAGCTAGCCGGAGCAAGATCTATATCTATAGTTTGCTGAAATCTACGAACGCCGTTAAAATGTTGAAGAGGTATGATGTCATTGTCAACTACAAATCCGGTAGTAGTGACTACTTGAGCAGAATAATAGCCTGCTTCAAAAGTCTGAAACCAAGCTCCTCCCCAAGCATCTGTAGTGATAGTAGAGACAAGTATATCATCTCTGAGAATCCAAATGTTTGCAGAATCGACTCGCGTTCCGGTGACGGAGCAGCGAACCCAAAATTGAAAAATTGCATTTGGTCCAGTTCGCTGTACAGGCGCAGGAATAGGGTTAATTGCATCCAGGTACAGGGTAACTGCTCTGAGTCCGGGTGTTCCGTCCCAATGTCCCAAAGAGACGAATTCGTGGTCCAGGATGTGCCTGGGAGCATAAATCATCCGAACTGCATAATATCCAGGTACAGTTGGGA
>Ga0131853_10004682_pt1 | contig 24522 bp, 13 predicted proteins | sample TergutLab28metaG_FD_92764 | JGI IMG/M metagenome (GOLD analysis project Ga0131853, IMG submission 92764) | Labiotermes labralis P1 segment gut microbial communities from Petit-Saut dam, French Guiana - Lab288 P1 (version 2) (version 2) | ecosystem: Host-associated > Arthropoda: Insects >...
GATCCCGTATGGGGATCGAAACATGTAGGAGGAATATAAATATGTTTTAATGTGAAATTTAAAAATGTGATTTTAATGTTTTACGTATATTGTGCAATTTGTTGGTTTTAAACAAGTATTGATATTGTATTGCACGGCAATAAAATGAAAATGATATAAAAATCATTTGTACAGAACTTGATCGGTGTGCCACTGCGTAGTAAAAGATGTTGTTGTTCCTGTACACGTCAAGAAAGCATCTTGGGTGCGTGGAGGTACAGCGCTGCCCATACATAATCTTTATATGTAACATTAATTTCCTTGTATAATGGACCTGACGATGCCTTATACTCGAGGTCGAAACTAGCTGCCAGACAATAAACGATCACAAAGAGTGTGATGTGTGTGATAACATCAACACACATTGTGCTCATATTTAACATCGGCACAACATGAAAGTGGGTACGCGGTCGCGCCGTTGGTTGAGGCACTGCGCTACAAGCCGGAAGGTCGCGCGTTCCATTCCCGATGACGTCATTGGAATTTTTCATTGACATAATCCTTCCGGCCGCACTATGACCCTGGGATTGACTCAGCCTCTAAAAGAAATGAGTACCAGGAATATTTCCTGGGGGTGAAGGCGGCCGGTGCGTAGGGCTGACAACCTCACCACCTTCATGTGCCGATTGTCTTGAAATCTGGGAGCCTCAAACTTCTGGCAATCTCAGGGCCTCTCTAGGCCTGTAATGGGATTGCTTTACATTTTACATATGAAAGTGGTTAGTCTGGCGCTCCGGACCGCTTCACCACTGGGGAAGAACCCCGGTATACATTAAATAGGAGGGTGGGTGAGCCCCAAAGCCAATGTATATTCACTGGAGAAGAGACAAATCTCTTGTCCCTGTCAGGATTCGAACTCCGAATCGTTCAGCCCGTAGCCTAGTCCTTGCACCGAAAGTCTGGTGAATCCATCCAGTTAAAATATACACCCAATTCAAGGATACATCCAGTTCAAGAATACATCCAGTTTAGGGATACCGCCAGTTCAAGCATATACCCAATTCAAGCATACGCCAAATTAAAAAATATATCAAGTTCCAGGATACATCCAGTTCAAGCATACAACCAGTTCAAGAATACATCCAGTTTAGGGATACCGCCAATTCAAGCACATACCCAATTCAAGAATACGCCCAATTCAAAGATATATAAAGTTCCAGGATACATACAGTTCAAGTATACATCCAGTTCAAGCATACACCCAACTGAAGGATACGTCCGGTTCAACAATACACCCAATTCAAGAATACATTCAGTTCAAAGATACATCCAGTTCAAGAATACATTCAAGACGACTACATGCGCCTGAAAAAATACGCTGAGGTTTTTCGCGTAACAATGGGAGCAGAATATAGCGCATCTGTGAGTCTGATCACATGATGCCGACATTTTCGCTCCAGTGCCTGTCTTACAAGATACCGTTTCTAACGGCCTCTTTTTACCTGGAATCATACAATGCAAATAATATGCGTTCACTTTCACAATACAGGTTCCTTACACTCAAGCTTCAGACGATATCCCTCCACCTCCCTTCCTCACAGAGAATAGCTTTGGTCATCCACGAAGATTATATGATACGCCACACACTCTTTGGAAATGGGTAAGACCGTTAAGTACGATTATGACAGACACTGCAAGTATTGTAGGACTGAGAACTAAGTAGAATCTTTAGAAAGGGCTTCTCGCTGCCATTCATAAATTAAGCAATAACCAATTTTTGGCCATTTCGTGCTTTCAGACATCCCGTTGTTGTGCTATCATATAATTATTATATAAATGAAGTCAACACAACTAAGTATACATCGTTTAATGCAACATGTTTCGACCTTTAAAAAGGTCATCATCAAGCTAAAATAGGCCCACTTGTTATATACTTAAAAAGGATACATAATCGCTTTTATCTGTGAATCTTATGTTTACTGGAACGTGCATCATCTTGATAGTTGAATAAAGAGAGACCAACTTGATGTCACTTGGTTTATTATTTCATTATTAATGCTCAACATGTTTCGGATGTTAATACATCCATCCTCAGGAGCTCGCGACTTATTTGTTGAGTTATTTCATGGGTTGTATTGCTCTGGTACGATGTATGTTGGTGTTACGTTGTGGTTTGGCTGGGGTGGGTGGGGCTGAAGCAGTGCTTCAGCCTGCATCCGGATACCACACCACCCCAGCCAAACCACACCGTAACACCAACACACATCGTACCAGAGCAATACAACCCATGAAATAACTCAACAAATAAGTCGCAGACTCCTGAGGATGGATGTATTAACATCCGAAACATGTTGAGCATTAAATAATGAAATAATAAAGCAAGTGACATCAAGTTGATCTCTCTTTATTCAACGCTTTTATCTGTTTTACAAATATTGTTTACATGTTGCAGTACAGTTAACTTTTAACCCATATGTTTTATAGGAACTGCTTCTCCACTGTAACATTGGTCACACAAACACGTATAAATTTTACGTTATACGCACATTGCTTGACTTGCTCAAGCACAATATTCGAAGTGTGAGGTAAAGGGAAACAGACTCTCCTATAAAAGAGGCAGACGGACTTATGCAACAAAAACGGTCTGTAGCTCAGTAATTTAACTAATTTGCTTTTTTCCTTCCCCAGTTTGTTCAGCTTCAGTAAACAGTGCTTCCTCCAAGGTACACAAAGACGTTCCAGTCCCAAGCCCCTCCGCCAAAACTAACTGTAGTATCTATTCCGACTCCATACTGTAAGTATTATTAAATTCTCTCCAGAGAATGTTATGTGGTGGACAACAGTCCTGGTTAACGGTACCAATTAACAAGCACAGCTTTGACCATTTTATTTGTCATTCTTATTGCGTCAGTTTTACTTCCTTTCAGCTCAAACGTATGGAAACCCACGGATAAGGACGAATAAAAAATACAGTTACATGGATAAAAACAGCGCAATTATTTAGAAGTATCTGTTCCGTGTTCAGAGGTCTTTGTAATAAGTACACGCAATGAACGCAAAATTGGGAGGTCGTATACTTCGATCCGAAACAAACGGAATTTGATACTCTTATGTCTTAATTAGTTGATTTCTATCAGCCTACAAATAAAATCTAGTTTTTTTTTTAAAAAAAAGGAATGTATTATTGTAAAATTTCATTTAATGGAAATTGACAAAGTTCAATACAAAATTCCAAGTTCAAAATAGATTTTGGCCGGTATTTGTACATAATACAGCCTGTGTTAGACAAAGCTGCAATGAAATAATGTAACTACCTGCAGAGCAAAGCCCACTTTGGACATCTGCGCTGAAGTGATAAGGGCCTTACACAAATAAGATGGAAGGGGGGGGGGTGGTGTCTGGATCAAACCAAATCAGAATAGGGCACAGTGACAGGTTTTTTTTTAGCACCTTAACAAACTCCCTTCTTCCATACAAGGTAATAAATTTCTTCACTCTATGAACAACCATCAGCTTCCCTAATCCAAAAACAGTTATGACAGCGGCGATTACCTTCGTCATGTTTGTCTGTCCGTCCGTCTATCAGTATGAAACGGCACGACTTCCATCAGTCGGATTTTCTAGATTTGGTTGTTTTAGTGAACGTTTCAATGCACAACAATTTTACTTAAAATTCGGAAAAAATATCACACACTTCATTGTTAAAACCTACACACACTGATGAAATGTCGAAGTGATCCGTCTTCGTAAAAAGGAAGGCTGTTTTCTGTGAGGTACGAGCTAATCATCTGAACACAACACAGGGGTGCTGATAAGTCCTTAGCCCGACCAGGAAGGAAAGAAGCTGCGCCTGTCAAAATTGTGATGGGCAGAGGGATGAATTGATTTGGCTAGGGTAGGGACAGGTTGTGGACTCTTGTGAATGTGGTAATGAACCTCCAAGTTCCATAAAATGCGGGGAATGTGGCTTGTTTCCTTCCTGGTCGGGTTAAGGACTTATCAGCACCCCTGTACAGAATGATCGACTGTAAATTTCTTCGTTTGCGAGATAAGTACAAGAAATGTGATATCTTGCCGTTTTCGAAATACTGATTATGGCGTACAAGTAGATCTGTTGCTGTGACAAGGACAGATCACATATATTGTGGTATGGTGTGTGCAACATGGGGAGACACACTTTTAACACTCACCAGATTTTATGTATTTTATTAATGTGAACCTACTGGGATCCCAATGTGCATGCAGCACCAATGACTTAGTCTGCTATGTAGGCCTGAAGATGATCGACTGATGGGTCGAAACATGTAGCCTTATGTATAAATAAAAAAGGTAGTGGTGACGTATATAATTAATTTTATTATACACGAATTAGCTGCGTCTTAATAAGATTACTCATGAATTTTAAACCTGTGAAATATAACAAACATCGCGACAGAGGTGTTACGATCTGGGAACATTTCCTAAATTATTAGTTATTAAATCAGACGCATAATATATCAATCGAAACTGTAACAAGTACTTGGGAAAAAGAATAAGTTATCGAAATGAAATATGAATTATAAAATTGCAATTTAAGTTTGGGTACTACTCTCTTCAGTTCATTATGCATTACCTTTCCCGGCTACACACGTACAAATACTATGCGTACGAAAGACACGAGTTCAAAAAATCTTATACTGATAGGCTTAATCACTTTTATTCTTCACTATTCCCGTTAGTTACTAAAAAGTTAAGAAAGGGATTGGTGCGCATGTAGCAGGCAGAAAAATTAAAAATAAAATATTCTGACAATGTAGGCACACGGAGCAGAGGACAATACTAGGCATATTAACCCTTTAAACGCCGAGTTAAATCCCGTATGCCATCTGCTGGCATTATTAGGAGCTTACTATATTCTCCACGTTAGCAGCATAAGGGTTAACTTGTTACTACTTCCAAATGGTTGAATGGGGGCGTTGGCAAAAAAAAAAAAACCTACGATTTAGAGTCCATAAATAGAAAAATGTAACTAGGCGAGATATTTATCACTTGCGCTGTACGCAGTGTAAGCGTAGACAACATCTGATGCACGCACTGTAACCGAACGTCCCTTGGCAGACCTTGTTCGAGTACAGTCTTGGGCTCGAACCAGGGCTGCCAAGGGACGTTCGGTTACAGTAGATATGAAAGCGTGTTGAGACGCTAGAGAACATTAGAACATTCGCACATATTAAGTTAGGTCTAGGAATATCCCTGAAGATCAGTGCGTAAGAAGAAAACTTCGTTAGCTCTCATCAGGTCATAATATTTCTTGTTTACAAGTGGAGCGGTAATTGTACTTGAAAACATGGCATGTCTGCTGCTTTATTTTCCTCATATAACTTTTCAAATGCCAGCAGAAAAACGGAAGATGAAACAAAAAATGTATGTTTGAAGTGCAATAACATTTTCATTAGGCTTGGATGTACGACGTTTCTCATTTATTTGTCTCCACTGCATATAAATCACTAATAAATTGGCTCTGAGATCTTTCTGACGCACTCACATGAGCTACCAATAATGAAAGCACGTACAATATCAGGGCGAGCACTACACAGACCTTAAGGGACTAGAAGGCATGTAACCAAGCCTCCAGGTTTCCAAACGTAAGAAGAAAGTTCGTTTGTAACGAAATAAAAAGGACATAAACATAATGAATTCAACTAGATTTCCGCTGTTTGGAGACGATGATGCACACTGTAAATATTCAGAGAAGCGTTCAGAGAACAGGCGAGAAAAGTAAGTCTAACATGAAGTATGCAAACATTTATTACAAGTGCTTGCCTCCACCGGTGTATATTCATGTTAGAATGTTGTTCACCTGGTCTCACTAAAACAGATCATGTATTGGTGAAGTACAAATACACCTTCGTGTTCTCATGGCCAGTAACCTTTTTAAAAACAAATCTGATGGTTGTTTGACAGTGCATCTTCATCATGAAATAAAGTGAAATGCCAACTTGATGCAGCAATGCAATTGATTGAAGTTTCTTTAGCTAGACATGTTTCGGGCGCATACGCCCATCATCAGAAGCACTAGATGTTAAGTTGCAGCATATTGTTTTCTGCACCGAGTTTGTAGATGGGTGGTGGTCCTGAGAGCCGCTGTGCACCATCCAAACTGTACACACGACCTATGCAGCGGCTCTCAGGACCACCACACATCTAAAAACTCGGTGCAGAAAACAATATGCTGCAACTTAACATCTAGTGCTCCTGATGATGGGCGTATGCGCCCGAAACATGTCGAGCTAAAGAAACTTCAATAAATTACATTGTTGCATCAAGCTGCCATTTCACTTTGTTTCATTTTTAAAATCAACTGCTTGTTCTCAAAATTTACAATTTCGTCATGGGCTTAACTCATTTAAGACACAAACCTAAGTCTTTAAATTAATTCCACAATACAAAAATATACCTTTTTCTAGTCTTGTGCAGTTCTGATGCTGAACATGTGTATTCGAAAGGCTACCCATTTCAAATACATATCGCACTATCGCCTACTCTACTTCAGATTTTCAAATCTCCTCATTTGCTCAATGACAGGGCAGTAATATCTGAAAGTCCAGCTCCTTGTTCTTGCACAGGCTATACTTCCGCACCCACTACTGACCACAGCAACATTCTATTCGAAACTAACGCTTATATGGACTCTTTTGAAGTTACCGTAGAATCCACTTATATTCCGGTAGTCCAACCTACTTTATCCAGCCAGTGAACAGTCACTTTACGGATTAACGTGACGCCATATGAAACAGAAGTTATGATAAATGAAAGAGTTTAAATAATGAACAGAGGCTTTGTCTGAATGAAGAAAACAGTGGTTTAGCTAGCCGTACTCTACAATAACAGTTGTAGTGACACTTATACGGACACAGATTGGGGCGGGGGGCGGGGGGGGGGGTTAAACCCAGCATCAATACATGTCGAAGAGTTGAATCATATTTCTTGATGACACGCATCATCCCTCATACATATAACACCTGCACAAATGTAACATGTTATACGTTAGCATATCATATTATAGCTACACAGTGACACATTATACTGATACGCACATCAATCATGACCCATGTTCCACCCACTTTTATAACTTTTAAACTATCAATTCAGAAGAAAATGCAAACTTGTTATACTGGCAGTAATTTATAAATTACCAAACAAGCAGACAGCGATGTCATTTTGAAGGGTGAATTACGCTGTGTCAATAAAACATGACAGTTTCAACACAGACAAAACTATACGGTTATCGAGGGCATTCACAATTGTCACAAAGAATATAAAATTTCATCTGCCAGTGTTATTTGTCACTCTCTAGCACTGTCTCCTACAAAATCAATTATGACTGCACCACTGGCGTGTCGACCGACAAAGACCAGTCTGTTGCATCACTCTCTTATTTCGCAGCGCCGAAGGGCGTGAAATATCTCACAAGCAACACTTACCTGTACAGATCATTGCAGAACATGCCATTAACGTGAATAAAACAAAGAGTAGAAACAGCGTGGCCTATAAGAGGCTTCGATGACAAACATTATTATACTATGTGTGCTTCTCATCATGTCTACCCAAGGGTACACATTGGAAGAAGCTCTGTGTGTCTCACTGCACACCAGGCAGTAAATCAGTCATTCAGTTAGCAAGTTACCCTGCAAACATTATGTTAGTTTGCCAGTCAAACTAACATGCAGATATCCAGTGATATAGTTACCTGCATAGTCACTGAATATATCAGGCGGTTAATCTCTCACCCAGAGAGTCTTTCAAGTCAGTGAATCAGTATGTAAAAATGCATTTGTTATTGTCATGCTGTTATCTAGTCTGCCAGTATCTTATCCACACTTTGCCGCGCTCTTTTCCATTTCTTAATTTTTATTTACGACATATTAAGTGCAAGTCTTGACACCTGAAACCACAGAAACTCACGTCAGCCAATTTTGCCAACCGTGCCTTCTACAGAGGTGGATACTAGAAACTCCGAATGTGCCTGTCCTGTCCTTTTCGTTACTAATAATTATTAAACTACCTCCCGGGGGAAAAAACTATTTTGAAGAGATAAATACGGAATGTCACTCTGTTTCCTCAATAAACCTCATTACTTGCTCAAATATGCCTTCCTAACAGTTCAGCACAACCACACTCAAAGTCAGCCGGTATAACTGCGGACTCCTGCAGCAAAACTATGCTTAACCACGCATAGATATCACCATACTTTGAGGTCAACTAAAGGCAATGAATTTAAAATCGCTTCAGGGTATTTTCGATCCTTGATAAAGACTCGCTGGTACTATTCAATTATTTAGACTTAAATTAAAGTCCAAAGGTAAAGCCATGTCCCAATGTTGAAGTAAGGTTGAATAAACTGTACAGTCCTTCTGGGATATATAGGGAACAGGAAATTCCCAAAGCCCGTACAAGATATCGATTTTTGGCCGTCCACTGAGCAGTCCTCCACAAACTGTAGCTGTCTCTACTTCCACAACAAGGATATGTTTAAAAACGGAAGATATTTTCTACATTTGAGGCATAACCTGTATTCAGATGCCGCAGGTTAAGTAATTAATTCGATTCCCTTTCATTTCCGTCCTCACTCAGCAGGCGAAAGGTAAATTGGAGAACATTAACTCACACATAACAAATGACACTCTTACACAAAAAGAAAAACCAAAACAAAGGAAAAAAACAGTTATAATATAAGTCAGTTAACGGAAAGATCAGAGTCAAAATTAGAACAAGTAAGAAAAATTGAAACGAAAGCAAATTTTACACGTTGTAAGTCCTTCTAACATGAATGTGCGTAACAATTTGTTTTCTAAATACACCAACGCCTGTGCGAAAAAAATATTACAGCTAATTTACCTCTAGCAAAGGGACAATTATTGCGTGGACAAACAAAAGTAAAAGACCAGTAGTAGTAGTAGTAGTAGTAGTAGTAGTAGTAACAATAATAATAATAATAATAATGATACACAGCCATAGTGGGCACTGCTCACATACTTCGAAAGTATTAACGTAAAGTACAAAAGATTTAGTATGGGAAATAGTATTATTATGCGCTACGAATTGTAACTACAGAATTAGCTGCAGAAATACATACATACCCTACAAACATGGTTTGTTTAAGGAATATAATTGTAATTATCCTGCTAAAAGGTAAAAAAATAATAATGAGACGCAATTTCCACAACATTCTGACGATCCCCGATATGCACTAATTCTACCAGGTACGTCGTGTAGATCTCCAACGAGGTCTCTTGCTTACAGTTGTTTCAAAATAAAATGTTTAGGATAATATTGGGACCTGAGAAGGTTGGTAGGAGTAAGCAATCTGGGAAATCATATAACGGGAAACTTTCGTGACTCAGGCAATACAGGTCATATAGTGTTGTTAACACAGTCAGATCTAGGTGACAGTAATCAGGTGTACAAGTAGATCGAATGACAGAAGGATGATTTCATAGGCTATGTATATTTGTAGGGGAAGTGTATGGAACACACTCTTATAACAGCAGGGAAATAGGATCTCAAATTGAGCGGGAGGCAGGGAAAGAAGAGGGGATTTGTGAAACTGGGAACCGAAATCAAGTATCTCAGAATCGCGCCCAATGGCGGATTTTAAAATTAAGGGCACTAAACTTCGGGTTTCTGTTGCGATACAGTGCCCATGAAACAAACTAAACCAACCGAACCATTCTATATATTTTCTACAAATGTTAACTCATAAATATCACACAAGAGGTGAATTTTTTCTTCTACAATTTCACAGTTGACTCCTCTTGTGTGGCTCCGCAGGGAAGGGTGGAGGTCAGGCAACAGTTAACTTAGACCGGATACGTAATTGAGAAAGAGTGTAAAATCCAGACCGGACGCATTGCTTCGCAAATCCCTCACCCGTACCACCCAACCGAGTATGGCGATCAGTGGCGTGAAGCCAAACTCAACAAACAGGCACGACTCAACGTGTGCATTATTGCATCAAGAGCATACAATGAACGTACAGTGTGAAAATCGTGTCCACCCATCCGCATGTCTCACACCCGACGTTATTCAATTATTGAATTTATAACTTGGTTATGCGGTTTACAACGGAACGTTGTGTGATCTACATTCTAACTTTTGCAGTGCGAACGCTGTATGACCTACTGTGAATCACGAACCTCCAATTTCAAAGCTCGTAAAGGTATACAACTATTGTTTAAACATTTTAATACTGTGTACCTTTATTGAGGTAGAGCAAAGCCTCGAATTTCGCGCGGGTTTCGGCGTTCCAGCATGAAATAATTCGCTCGTAGCATGAGAACGCCATAAGAGAGTGTTATACGAATAAATTCACGCCATTGAGTGACTGAACACTGGGTAATTTCAGTCAACCAGTACATTAAAGCTCAAGAGGTAAGGATGCATGCTTCTAGCGAAAGTTACAAACGAAGATCCGTGCTGGGGAAAGAGAAGACACGCTAAGTAGAGGGTCTACGACCTTCGGTTCTCAGAATTTAGCCCAGAAACGCTTCAATTCGTCGTAACTCACAGGATCTTCAGAAAATAAGCATATTCAAAATACTTTAAAGTTACCTACTTTATTTATTACGCTCTTCATTTATACAAGATGGGTTTAGAGTACACCAAAGTAGCTTACGTGCCTACTATAAATTGTTAGTGCTTTAGGATAAACTGTATTAAGCCACCGATACAGTTCAAAGGCACGAGAAATTAAGTTAATTCAAAAACATAAACCTTTGTTTATGATGCAGAATAGGGTGGCGTGGTCCATAACTACACAGACTCCGATATGACCAGTTTGGTTGTGAAGCTGTGGATCGTATTCGGAATTCGCCCGCTTCGAACAGTGCCGGAATATAGGCTTGTCTGGCTGATTTTCGGTAATTTTCCTTACTTTCCTCGGAAAAAAAAACTCGAAATAGTATCTCGGATAGGAAACAAATGTTCATTTCCGTATTCCGTCTAATTCCATACTCACAAATCATTTAACCCCATACGCCATACAGTCTGGAGTTTTCGACCACAAGGCCAGAAAGGTCCTTCTGTATTTGTTCAGGAGTTTCTCTCTCGTATCATGACGGGATGTCCGCTATTCACACATGGGCTACAGCGATGTCACTTAGATCCTACAAAAGATGATATTACCACAACCGCCTCTTTCCACATCCTGTATTCATTATTATTTTCTGGTGATCCTACGAAAAACTATATAAGCACTGTAGTCCGAACAAACACAGTCAGGTAATTTAAAAATCAGTCACTCTTCTCGGGGTTTACACAAGCATATGCGTTAGAAACGCCTATGGGAAGTTCATTTAAATATCTCTGTCTGTACACACATATCAATTCGAGAATGGTTGAATGGAGTTTAATGTATTATGGTAAGGGGAAATTTTAAGAAAATTAGTTGAGATATTTCAGTTTTAATTTAGATCAGACAAACTTAATGACACATTAAGTCAACACCAACATGTTCTTCTCCGTGCTTTCTGATGTTCATTTACTGACAGAATTCAGCAAACGGAATTTAGGTCTTAATATATTAATATGCTTCTTCCACACAGCTCTATTTCACGAGGTAATATCAGTCGCACAGGTTCAATATTGTGTTACACTACACAATACAACAAAACAAAACCAAATCATATTAGAAAAAATAATACAACATATTTTTAGACATGCTACATTCTTGCAAGGTAAATAAACTACGTGAAGTCAATGAGGTATCAGTTCCGCGGATGTTCCGAACATAGGAAATGTAAACATGTTTTAACCAACCACAGAATTTTCAATTGTAATTAGCGTGAAGATGGTGTAATTTGATATACCGAAATATGCCTTCACTGTGTACTGGAATGCACCGTACAATTGTGTGAACTGACAGATAAACTGATTTCCTTTTAATCAAACAATCCTCTCTCTCTCTCTCTCTCTCTCTCTCATATTACCTACAACTCGTGTCCTTGTAAGCAATTTACAGAGCAATCGGCGTGTAATTCGAAATTAATTCCACCGAAAGCACCCCTCGCCCCTGTAATTTTACAATCGCGGTAGACGTTATACATATGCAACCAAATTTTGCGTTCAAGCATTGATATGTGAGGCCGTATCGATTGGTTATCTTACTAACTGACATGGCGTGACATCCCAGTAGACCCGAAGCTTCTACAAGAACCTCAAATGTCGCGTATCATCCGCTGTCTGCCAAAAACGTGTACGAACTCAGCGACTAGCAACCTGATTGTGACAACGTGATAACAATAGTTCAACACAACAAGAACACAAAGGTAACGCCCACTTCGGAAATGACCAGAGCAGAAAAGTGTGTTCCTTTCCGGCGTATGTCAGAGCGGACAGGTATATTCCGTTTCGGGATAGAGCAGGTTTTCTAATCCATTTGTTACGCTTTTATAATCTTACAGGCCTTTCCAGTGTCCTACTTGTCAATTATTGAGAGAAGAAAGCGTAATGTTCGTCACCTATTCCAGGAGGGAAGGGTTAATTATTTTTGGAGAGAGGTAATTAGATTCTCGCAAGTGGTGTTGATGAACATTCAAGTCTTCTCTGATGTTACCCCGTGTCGACTGGTAAAACGGTTCAAAGATAAGCGACCTGCTTGATTCTAAAGAGGAAGTTACAACGATTCTCCGAAACGTCGGTAAATATTTACCAGTCGACATGTCGTAACACCACAAAAGGACTTGAATCTTTAAACACCGACGGGCTTATGAATTGGCAACATATCATGTTATAAAGACATGTTTATCGGACGAATTGGCAACATATCATGTTATAAAGACATGTTTATCGGATGAATTGGCAACATATCATGTTATAAAGACATGTTTATTGGATGAATTGGCAACATATCATGTTATAAAGACATGTTTATCGGATGAATTGGCAACATATCATGTTATAAAGACATGTTTATCGGATGAATTGGCAACATATCATGTTATAAAGACATGTTTATCGGATGAACATTATTTCAGTGCATATCTGCCCCAAAAGCCCGCAGCGTGTGTCACCTACTTTGTAACAAACTAAAAAAGAATGTGACGTTTGCGTGACCGTGCATCGTGATAAATTCTTATAATAAAACCAACTAGGTGCACTAATTTCTCAAATTTATTTTTGGAATAAAACTCTACATGTTTCGGACAGTATCTCTGTCCATCATCAGGAACTGCAGTTCCGTTCCGATCCCGCTCGCAAGCTGTCAGCACATATACCACTGCTGTGTGTACAGTGGAAAAACTCCTGATGATGGACAGAGAAACTGTCCGAAACACGTAAATTTGTATTCCAAAATAAACTTGAGAAATTAGTGCATCTTGTTGGTTTGAATATAAGAATTAAATAAGGAATGGTAGAAAAATTTTTGAAAGCGGATTATGGTGTGAAAAGTTGTTACAAAACATGGCTTCTAACTTTCATTGAAACCTGAAACTTTCATTTGAGTTGTGTTTAATATGGAACGCATGTAATGAAACACAGCACCAAATTGCGATACCTGTCCAACTGCAATTAGCTCCGCCACAACAATAAATTTGCATCCGCAACAAATAAATATCAAAGCCAAAATAATATTCTGGTTCAATATCATTTCTCCCACAATATACACATACAAAGTTACAAATAATATAACACAGCAAGCTGACTCAAGTGGTAAAATCTACCATGTTTATTATTAGAGAGAAGTCACGTACGAAAGCCTGCCATGTCCAAACTATTCTGGATGAAAAATTTGGAAATTTCCCACATATCATTCAGGAAAATGTCGATGTTACCTTAAAAGAAGCCACAACCGTTCATATTACTTTATCATACTCTGAATCTAATTAGACGGTAGACCATGTATCATAGCTTTGTAAGGTGTTGAGCTTGGGAGGTTTTAAAATGTGGTGCTGGAGAAGGGTGGAGAAAATCAGCTAGACCAGGCGTGTGAAAAATTAAGACTTATTACATACAGACAGGAAGGAAATGAATATCGTACAAACAATAAAAAGAAGGAAGGCTAACTGGATTGGCCACATATTGCGTAGGAACTGCCTTCCAGAACACGTTATTGAAGGAGAGATAAAAGAAAGGACAAAACTGACGGGAAGACGAGGAAGAAGACATAAGCAGTTATTGGATGATCTTGAGGAAAAAAGAGTGTACTGAAAATTGAAATAAAAGCGCTACATCGCACTCTGTAGAGAACTCGCTTTGGAAGAGGCTATCGACATGTCGAAGATGGACTACAGAATGATTGACCCTACATAGTCCTCCCATTTCATAGGGGGCCTGAAAAGACCTACAATCAATCCACCAAGGTTTTCATGACGCATCAGTTCTCTAACGATGTACAAATATCAGTTTATTTTCTTCGGCTTACATGTTCTATCGGGTTTAAAAAAAACTATCCATTTCAATATCATTACCATCAGTAACGCATAATGCTTTTATAATTTTGCCACTAACAAACCGATGTCAGAAGTTAGGCGTGGAGAAAACGGAGATAAAAAGACAGGAGCACACTGATAGTGGTATCTGTCGTGAATACAAATGGACAGGAGTAGATACACTGGAATCGGTGGAGAGATGCGTGGAAATAAATTAGAATGGGGCAAAATATTGTCGACATTATGCGAGGTATTACAGTGGCACGAGTGAAGTCAGTTTGTCTCCTCTACAGTAACGCTTGCCAAATTACGCAGGGTACAGCCCTTAAGCCAAGGCCATATGTTACAGGGTGAAGGGGAACAACGTCACGCACAGTGTCTGCAGCACACGTACAATCTACTCCGATTGCAAGCCAGGTTTGTTTGCAGAAATGAAGCAACACGAAATCATAACCCTGAACTCACCCCCCCCCCCCCTAAATCCAACAGTTATCTAGCCAGTCTCGAAACGCATTCACGGAACACGAATATACATTGCCGTGGAACAAGAGCCTACGAATGACCTCTGTCCTGAGGCAGTACACACCCTCCCATTCCATTCACTTTAAGAAAATTTTAATATATCTTCCTACCTATGCGCAGGTCTTCCAAGCGGTTTCATTTCACCAGGAATTTACATCATATCCTTATGTGTAACCTCATCTCTCCCATCCACAACACTTCCCGCGCCATAGTCATTCTTATTGGCTTATCGCAATACGAGTTTGACGAAATACATTAATTGTTAATTAATAGTGAGAACTGCAAACACTGTTGCATAAGCCAAAAAACTGTGATGTTTGGAAGTACCGATTGTACAAGAGAAGTGAGATTTACCATGGCAGAAAGTGAATCGTATTACTGACCAAACTTCCTGTGCTTTGTGGCTATAGCAGGACGCATTGCCTCCCGTCACGCCGTGCAAACAGGAACACGTTTGAAATCATCCACCATGCAGTTTTGTTTCGTTCTTTGTTAATTATGACATCCTTCATGGAACTGATAACTGAAGAGGCAAAGAAATGAGGGTATGTACAAAGAACAGTTAAATTAAAGAAAGTGAAGTTATGTAACCTGAGAATAAATTATTTCATAATTATCCGTAGTTTCTAAGAACAAATGAGCTAACTCAAGACTATTCTTTGTAACCTTGGCTTTTCACTTCAGGATGTCAGAGTATACTTGTTTCAAGTGAAGGGTAAATCACAAATGGACATCACAAAGTATTACTAAGAGTGAACACGAAAAAGAGTTACACGTGTACCCAGTGGAAGGTAATAGTATAAAGGATTAAACAACTAACTGCTACGATTGTTTAAGTTATTTAAGGCAACGTGTTTCGTACAACGTTTGTCACCTTCGGGCTACTAAAATCATAAACGGTGTAGCATACAATTGTATTATTTATTGTCAATACTTATTAACAATTAATAATGCAAATATATCATGTTAACTATATGGTAAGGTGAGTTTCGTCAAAAAACACAACTATAAATTATGGCTAACCCCACACCTACCCAACCAATAAGACCCACATCCACACCGAACTATCTACAAATCCATTGGCATCCCACCAATTTAGCTTAACAATAGCACGCAGAATGATGATGAGATCTCAACATCACCACGCGGTTTAAGCATATTATATAAAAATTTTAGCAGAAAATTGCCGCTGTAGGTCGAAACATTTAGTTCTTCCTTGCTAATAAACACCATAATTTATAGTTGTGTTTTTTTAAGAAATTCACCTCACCATATAGTTTAAACGCACAGCGGGGATGACACACCTCAGAAATATCATGTTAATATCAACCTTTAACAAACAAACAAACATTAAATATTAATATAATACAGTAGAATCGTTATAATAATTATAATGTTTTATTGCAGTCTCCTCAAGTAAGCAACGAAATATCCGATATTCCAAAAGCACAGTACAAACTATAAATCCTCAAGGCAACACGAGGTGTAAAGATGTTCCTAGATTTTATAATTTTATAATTTTTAACATTTTAACTATATAATATCACAATTTTAGCAACCACAGTAGTGCTGGTAATGACAAAGCAACATGCATTTTATAAACTTTAATACTGAAGTCTCCATGATTAACCCTGAATAACGCAATTGTATGCTATATCCTTATGAGTTTAGTGGCCTGAAGATGACCAGCATTATCGAATTATGTTGCTTCGAATGAATTAAATCATATAAATCAGCTGTGTGGTTCGTATTTAACCCTTTATAATTCTAAATAACACAATGGGATGTTCGAATAAAACTGGAATATAATATAGTTACTGAAAGACTAGGATGGGCGTACTGTTAGTTGATATATATATATATGAACTAACATATATATGTATATATACACATTTATTTACATATTTTTATGGTACTCAATGCGATCCTATCCCCGCAATGCTCATTGGTTCATGGAAGGAACACGTCATATTACTCAATGTCCGAGCTCAGCGATGCTAAACAAATTTCATGCTCTGATTGTAATTCAGTCGCAAAGTGTTGTATTGATGCCTTCCTTACTTAGGTTTCTTCTTCTTCTTAATAATAATAATAATAAACAGTGACATCAGAAGCAGCTGCAGCGACACTTTTAAGCCATTCGAGGCTTGTTGCGTCTTAAAGGATTTGGTGTCTTCATCTAAACCTCGGACGATGTACGTTCTGGCGGATGGAAATATATTCATACGCTAGCGCGCGGATGCGTGTCTCGTTTGTCTTAATAAATGGTGTGTCCGCCTGCACTTATAATCCACACTAATTTCATTTAAACCACACATATCTAGTTCTTATCTTATTCCTCCATTTCTTTATGGTGTAAATAGTGTACAACCTGCAACTTACTCAAAACTTCTTCTCCGTTGTCTGAATTCTTCCATCGCGCTGATTTATAAAGTCAAGTTCCCATACCCACGTCCTGTGTTATCGGCCATCTTGTCACAACTGCTAACATCTGTGGTCATAAAGATTCGTACTCAGCGCTGCAAAATTGATAATAATCCGTCGGGGGAAGATTAGGGCTGTTATGTGGAAAGTTCCAGGGTTCTTCGGTTACAAAATTACACACCACAGGAATGTGTATTCTGACTTCACCTCGGATATGAGTTAGCTCGGGGGATAATGCCGTGCCTTTTACCCACCTGTTGGTGGTAATGAAAATAAAAACTTTAGATACGTAATTATACGTTAGCTGATACTGTTTTCTGAATATCTTAATTAAATTAAATCAAATCAAATCAAATTTAAATTAAATTTACACCATGCTATTATGGCCATGATATTTAAGACACACGCAGTCGTCAAATCAGAGGCTCAAACTCTGGTCACCGGAGCACGAAACCATGAAAAAGGACGTTATGACAGTTGTCGAAAGCTTTCAGTTCATTTATTGTTACAACATTTCAAAGGAAATAAAGACTGGAGATTATTGTAGTGAATTACCAAAGACGGGTTTTAGATCCGTCAGGTAGTGTCACAAAAAGGTTGAATTTTGTGCCACTAATTCATAAAATGTTGACCACGCTACGCATTTCTGCGGGTTGGAAAAACCGCCCTAATGAAAACGAGCAAACCAAACAATTGAAAATTATGCTGCCACTACACCTAGTGAAATGGAGCCAAATATTTCAAGCATTTTGGTACAATGTAGGGTTTACTTTTGTAAAATACACGTGCGAATAAAAAGCATTTAATTTACTTCGTAGGATACATATTTTACAGGATACAAATTGTAATGAGATATATAATTCTAGTCTCCAGACGTCTGCATTTGCATGGCGGTGCAGCTGCAGGTCACCTAATCGTCACCTCATAAATTTTGTTTTCAATTAAATATAACGAAGTATGGTTGTAGGAATGTGGTTGGCTAACACATTAAGCCCCCTTTTTGTTGCCTTGGGCCGTGTGCAGTCTATCTGTTCAGCCGGAAAGAGGAGCGGAAATACAAACCTGTGGGTGAGGGGTACAGAATTACCGTTTTCCGGCAAACAGGTGAATACCTAGCTTGGAGGTAAATATGTGAACCAAATCACATCATCAACCGCCCAAAGTTCAACAGCTCACAATACTTGGCTTCAAAGGGTATTGCTACCCATTTTACTCGAAAACAGTGTCAATTATTAAGCCTCCTGCTGAAGAAAAGTTGCAATCCCAAACCCCTATTATGTAGTATTATCAGACATGTTCTTATTTGATGGCGTTACATTTCTTGCTGATTAGGCTAGGGTGGGTGAGTAATGTGAAAATGATGGCTGACGAGGGTTCGACTCCAGGAAGTATCCAGACGGTTCCTTCTGTTACCACATCCAGACCAGCTGTCAATCCCACCGACCCTCCAATTCAAACGGCACTGGGAGATCCTCCGTACTTGAAGATCTAGAGTACGTAAAATTTTAGCTCAGTGCCACGTGTACGCCTAGTACCGTACACGTCAATCACACAAGCACATTTTTGTTTCTACTCAGCAGTTGTTACAGTGGCTTATGCATGAACACGCCGTATCTTATAGGAAATCAATGAACTGAGCTCAGCCAAAACGAGCTAGTTCCAATTTGATCCTTAAGTCACGACAAAAGGTAAGATGAATATGAAGGCTGACAATGGGGACTTTCAGCTTAGAGTAGACTCAGAATTACGGTTAATTCTGATGAACCGCACATTCAACAATTTTATCAGTGTCGAAGAGCCTGGAACGGCGACAGTGTAGTAAATCAGCAAGGACTCGATTCACCAACTGCCAGCACGTCAATGCTGCACGTCCAGATTCTGATTAGTATGTGATCAGGATACAATATTTTGGGTCCTGTGACACGTTAGCATAGTCAGCGAATGATATCAGTGTTCAGAGAATGAGGGGTTAATTATCAAAGCAAAGAAAAATACGCACAGGTCTAAAAGAAAACTCTTAAAGAAAGCTTCAAGTTTTATCTTAATATTAGTTTTAAGTACAATAAACTGAAGTTAAAATATTACAGAGTTTCTGTCTAACACATGCTAATAATAATAATAATAATAATAATAATAATAACATATTTCAGCATCTGCTGCCAAATGTTAATTTTTGTGAAACTTGTAATTGCAGATGTTTGGCAGGAAATGAGCACAGTTTCACACTGACGTACATTACATAAAAACCTAATTTGGTAATAACGTAACGGGGCACTGGATAAAAAGGAACAGGCAGTACGTTGCATCGAAGAAGAAAGGGGTGACAATAGTTAAAACATCACGTAAAGACGATGTTCAGTGCCAAATCTTCCGTCGTTATGAGCATTGCTGCATTATGTGTCTTACAATGAAGTTACGTAACAGTTTTAAATACCTCATTATAAACAAGCGGCCAAGAAGACGAAAATCTCCAGTAGGTATTCGTGTTCTTAGTTGACTAACAACGCTCCCTACTATACACTAACTTTGAATTCCTTATTCGAATAAGCAGTACCCCTGAATGTACGGAGCAGAAGAAGGGGACGTCATCGTAATTCACTCGCCTAATCTCACAGCATGGTCCTTCACTAACTAATAGAAGAGTTTATTTATTTTTTTTTTTTAGAAATTGATAGTTGATGACTTTATCAAGAAATTTATCGCCTTTCATGCGACCCCGGAATTCACTTTCATGTTCACAAGGGATCCTATGTTTCTTCCTCTAAAAACTTCCAGACAAAAGTAACCAAATTAATTCATTGTTTATTTTTCTGTCTCCGTTTTACATACGAAAATTAATTTTTGGTGATTAATTTAACCAAGCTCTCGGTTACTCACGTCATATCAGGTCAGATGATGACTGATGAATTAGAGAGGGTTTGAAAGGAAGTGGTCGTGGGCTAAACGAGTTAGTCTGAAGTAACTTACCTGGAGATAGTGAGAAAAAGTATGAGAAAATTCGGGATAGTCTATGATCCGGCTGACATTTGAACAGCAGCTGCCGAATGAAATGTACGGTGTTACAGCCAAACTAATCTGTTTTTCATTACATATTTTGTGTATTTAGGTTTCATTGAATACAGCTGTCATTGACTCATACATTACGTATATATATACAATTATATATATATATATATATATATATATATATATATACACACAATTGTATATATATATATATACAATTATATGTAGATACATAACACGGTTTCACAGGAAGACTGCTGAAAAATGAAGTGGAAAAGGTGCGGCTGGTGGCCAAATTTGAAATACTAACCCAGAGCTTTCCTGGACAGACTTGTGAAACTATACAACAGAAAATCACAAACGCCGATCTCCGGTCTTAAAACCAGAACCTTCCAAATGCAAAGCAGCAGCACTTGATGACGACTCGTAGTTCTTTTGATATAGTAAATTATAACTTATTAAACATATAGTGTTAGTGTATAGTGTTAACTGACTGTGGTGTCTGGAAGAACCCATTTCTGGAGCCCTTAACTTAAGTATTCGAGAGGCTGGCGCCATATGGAATGACATCATTCTTTCTACTTCCACAAACAGGAAGGAGTACTAAGGGTAGAAAACCTCCACCCGCAGACACCGCATTATTAAAATCTTGACACAGATAAGCTACGCCAAGTTCTGATCGTTCATGAGAATGATATGCAGTGTCTCCTGAGACAGAACAATGGGTAGAGCATCATTGTAGTCCTACGGCGTATTATCCAACCTGAATTCTGCGCTGTGAGGAATGACAGACCGCACCGTGTTCAATCATAGACAAACTGCAGGCGCGCAATTCCGCATATTGCTGGAACAAGGACCCATATACTTCCTGCTGAATCGACCAGCTCAGGATCAGTACTGCACGTATGCCTGGCGATGAACCCTCGACAGAATGTTGCAATTAGAACGCTTTTGTGCTGAACGACAGAATTGCAGTCGGTAATGAGTTGCGAGGTCAACGGTTCGAGTCCTTCCCAGGGAAATGACACTAATCATCCGGCTCATCACAATTAATTCCCCGCACTGCGATTCTCAAATGAATTCGTCCTCAATTAACTAGCCAGCCGGCAGGCTAATTACAAACTAAAGCACTGCTAAGGGCGAGTATTTGCCAACTACGAAACAAACTAAACAAGAACTGAACTAAGTAACCACCCAAATAAGTCGGTTAACTAAAGGATCAACTTAGCCATGTAAATTAAGCAATTAACCAGCTATCCACTTACATGCATACGTAATTTAAGAATTTGATGTTTGTGTGACCGTGCATCTCTGATAAAATAGTACAAATAACCAACTGGATGCAAAAACAATTTATTAGTAATTTCAACCAGATCAACATGTCTAGGGCGAAATTATCGCCCTAGACATGTTGATCTGGTTGAAATTACTAATAAATTGTTACTGTTGTATTTAGTTGGTTGTTTATACTACTGTAATTTAAGAAGTCTGGAGATATACGCACAGAAAATCAATTCTGGCGCATCTGCTCAGTCATTTACCCTACATTTGCAAATGATGAACGCAAGTTTTGATGCTGTCTTACAAATAACATACAACACATAGGGCGGACAAGCGGAGAAACATAGTTCTGAAAAGAAGAAAACAAAAGTTTGTTTTGTTCACACACTGCAAAAACACTAAAACTTGCGTACCAAAATGTGTAGGCTAGCAGACATAAAGTTCGCCTTTAGTTTATCTGTACGACATATGTTTGAGATATTACAATAAACAGATTCAGTGGGTACTGGAGCTCTTTCCCTGGGGTAAAACCGCGGGGACGTGAAGTTGACCATTTACATCCACCTAGTGCCGACGTTAAGAACGAGTGGCGCAGTACCTACGCTTCCTTATACGCCATCATGGTGTGGGCAGGGGAAACTTTGCCCTTTTTGATACATGGGTCTACACAAACACCAGTACAATAACACATACATACGTACAAACATAGGTAACTTGCACAAAGATAAACTAATTAGGGCGAAAACATTCTTTTCGAAATGAGTGAGAAGGAGAAAAGTTGCTTGATGAAGCGATTATTAGAATCAGAGTAAGATCTCTGCTCCATAGGGCTCGATATTCCATATGGAGGTCAGCAATGACCTTGCTTTATTTCTCAGTGTATCTCACCCCTATAGCCCATTGTGGGTCAAACCTTCCACGTTCACACCGACTTTCTAGAGTTGTGGCTTTCTCTACGTGGTTACATTATTGAACAACGGTCCTCCAACTTCAGGACTTAGGTGGCAAGGACAGAAATTAGAAAGATAATCACCAATAAGATGTGAGCATTTGGAACGACGTGGTGGGAATTATATTTTAATTTATTCACACTACATCCCCTGAATAGAGAGGAAAATTTTACAAAGAAATCTCAGGGCAACAGTTAACCCATTCGGAATTGCCTCTCTACCTCCTACACTCGCCTCTAACGATCAAGCACAAAACCCAGCTCCTCATTCTATAGGTACAGGAATTGTTAAATTCAGAGTTTGGTTTGATGACCAACGCTGTTTTTACATCAGGAACCATGATCCTTTCAAACGACGCGAACTATCTACCCAGAGCCACAACGTGACATCCCAAAAGGCTTGAATTTTCCAGTCTTTCATTTTTCAAATCAGTGACAACTACTACACATTACACAACAAATATTTCAATGCACCATACCATGCATATTTCTAACACTGCATTAACACCGGCACATACGTATACTGCACAACAGTACACCTAAAGTTATGACGGATGATAATACAGTTTTGCATTGAATGTAATCTGTAAACACAGCAATTGGGGTGAGAATAGGGTTCGTGTTTGGGATTAAAGTAGAGAAATGGATGAGTTACTGTGACCGTAGTGCAGGAAGTGTAGAGCATTCATTGACCATTAAAATGACCCATCGTTCCATGAACCAAACAAGGACCTGATGTAGCACATACTGCTAATACAAATATTCGTGTAAAATGAAGGACAATGATAGTTCATTACAGCTTTCTACACACACACACACACTCCGGTCACTACTGCGGTCAAACGAACTGTATATACTATTCAATCAACCTACCCTCCATATCCAGCTAGCAATTGACTGTATGTGCCTCCTCGGGCAGTTTTAAATTAGTCAAGAAATACCGTGACTGTTATCAAACCGGACATGTGATCGCCGTGCTCACAAATAACACCACTGGAGTCTGTCCTTAACCAGCTAAATCCCGTGCACACCTTCGTACCCTACACAATTAAGGTCCATTTTAATACTAGGCTATAATACCAAGACGTCGTATTTTCAGGATTTCTGGGTAAACATAAGCAAGATCATCTCTTTTACCGCATTTAAAACGTGCGGGATTTGGAGCTCTCATTGCGATGACGAAATCTACTGCCTGATGGGAGGTGACACCGTCCAGTCTGGTACAAATTTACCGACTTTCCAGCAGTCAGATTAGAAAAGAAGCACCCACGTCCCAGAATGCAGCAATCTTAATTCAAAGCACGGCGAACGCTTCGTTCTTATATAGCCTCAGAACCATATTTGTCTGCGATCACTCGTACTGAAACTGCTCTGGGTAAGGTGAAGATCAAGAGCCAATTCTTGATCCAACTAACGGAAAACTTTAAAGGTCACGAGACTGTTCGAATGCCCTGCCTTAAGGAAGTAGGGTAAGGGAAGGTTCTTAATTGTGTCGATCTATCAACACCGACTCTAGACGCAACGGATTTCTCCACTCTCTAAAAATGCTGAGTTCCCTGCCTCTTCACGTACAGACCACGTGCAAGCAACTGCGTCTGAAAGCTTCAGTAAAGTCGTCTAGTTGCGTTTCTTACAGCTACGTCTTCTATAGTTATCAGAGGAATACAACAGCATAAACATTCTGACATTCATTTATTTTTATATATATATATCTTATATATATAATATTTTTTTGTTTTTTACTTGATACATGGCGGACTGCTGGCTAGAAGTCAGTATTCGGAAGGTCCTGCGACCGGCCACCTCGACACAGGTTTTTCTTGGTTTCCTTGTGTCTAAAAGCAAATGCTGAGATGGTTCCCAAGATTCCAAGTTGCCACTACATGCTTCTCATGTAGCCCTCCCGACTTAAATTCAGTAGTAACCGATTTCATGTTTTGTATACATGTAAAA
>Ga0131853_10004684_pt1 | contig 24515 bp, 13 predicted proteins | sample TergutLab28metaG_FD_92764 | JGI IMG/M metagenome (GOLD analysis project Ga0131853, IMG submission 92764) | Labiotermes labralis P1 segment gut microbial communities from Petit-Saut dam, French Guiana - Lab288 P1 (version 2) (version 2) | ecosystem: Host-associated > Arthropoda: Insects >...
CTTCTCACGGTCGCTGCCCTATTCAGCGCGTAAGTCGGTGGGGGGGGAGGGGGAGGTAAAATTACGGCGGCCAGGTCTTGAAGCCGACAACTCACCTACATATGAAACCAAATACTTAATGGAGAACGGGCTTGAAATCCCACCTTCACTTCCACATATTTTTACAGTATGGTATTTGATTCAATACGAAAAATACACTTTAACCAAAGTAGCTCAGTCATTACAGTGACGACGCGGACTGTGTTCAGGAAAAGATTTTTGTGCAGTGTGGTCTGCTCTCATGTCTATATTCAGTCCGTAATTGGAGGTCCTATTCTGGAGGCTAAAGCAACCGGAGAGTAAAGCTAGCGTCTCACACCCAAATAGTGCCCAATTTAAAGCGGCTTGGAGTCATTCGTCCACAACCTGAAACATCGTTCTTGTGTGCTTCTCAACTGAAAATACAGGTCGCATTAAATGTGTCGCGTTACTTCAATTTCTCTGCAAGGTAATATTTTTGGTCGGCCCTAATATTAGCTCTACCTTGTACAAATATCAGCCACAGAAATAGAAAATATAGGTGAGCAAGCAAAGTGAGTGTATGGAACATGTGCAAATAAAACATATAAAAGAACATGTACGTTATAAAACGGATGTTAGCCAACAGACATAAAGTCAGTAACGTTAATAGTGCGGTCAAAGGAATATTTCAGGTATAATTCCTCTGTGGACATTATCTGTGTTCTCAGTCTTCTATACTGAAAATTGTGGTTCAAGATGGCATTGGAAATGTTCATTTCCTTTAGGGTTAAGAGTCAGTAAATAAGTAAGAGCAATACCTTACTTACTTACTTACTTACTGACTTTCTCCATGGAGCAGAGCCCTTCTTAAAAAGCTAACCAGTTCTCAGCTAGTCAAGAAATTCCCCACAGTTTATACAACCCGTAAGTTCATTACTGCATTCACAAGTCTCCGCCACCTGACCCTATCCTGAGCCAACTCGATTCAATCCAAACCCCCACATCGCACTTCCTAAAGATCTTTCTTAATATTATCCTTCCATCTACGCCAGGGTCTTCCAAGTAGTCTCTTTCACTCAGTTTTCCCCACCAAAACCTTGTATACACCTCTCTTCTCCCCCATACGTGCCACATTCCACGGCCATCTCATTCTTCTCAATTTGATCAACCGAACGATATTTGGTGAAGAGTACAAATATCAGTTTTTTATTGTCCTTTAATACTAAGTCGCGTTCATTTATGCAGAAATCTCTAAAGGAAATGAAATGCAATAAAAGGTTTTAAGTATGAAAGACTCTAAACGAAATTTCTTGTATGGAAGGCAGCATTCAGTCACAAAACATGAAGAAATTGGCTCACGTACACTTGCAATGCGTCTTGAATTGCTCTATTTGAAGGAAGACTTTTTAAGGGGCAATTAAAAATACAGTTTTGTTGGTCGTTAAAAGCGCACATGCACCACATATAAACACGGAACACTAACCTACCACACTACTAACTTGTTGCCAAAATCATACGGAATAGTTTCTCTATGAGTAACCTATGACAAAATTCAGATGGTCTCTTTAGAACTACGTACATCCGAAAGCAGTTATCTCAGCAACAGAACGGTTTCGTAACGTGTGTATATAATCAGCTTCTTAGTGACAGAATATTTAAAATACTGTAGATTTCTACATTGCAATACATATCATAGTTATGTAGAATGAAGATGAAATGCCTAGCCTTGTGGCCTGGTCACCGGATTTACTGACTCTCTTTCAAAACATATTTTATGTTTCTGAAAAATGTAAAAACATGAATACGGCTCGTGTAATGATATATACACCATAAAAAGCAACAATAATGTAGACTAGTCTGTGCCCTTGAAAACAGAAAGGCGGTTGAATTTAAAGACGAATACTAAATGAATGCATGACGACGGTATCTATAAAAAATATTGGCCTAATAATAAAATTATCTTACTTATTTATTGCAAAAAATGAGTTTGTAAAATACACTATTTTTCGGTTAACAATGTGATTTACAAGAGAAAGTGATATGTTCTGGCATTTGTTCCTAAATTTACTTAAGAAAAAGGAAGTCGTATCTAATGGAGGAAGGGAAGTGATAGTCTATAAGATATTACTGGAGTTATTTTACATTGGGTAAACTGCATAATTAAAACTTACGAAGTAGTCCATAGAATATACATATTATATTCTTGTAAAAGTATTTGGTGGTAAATGATAGGTTTTTATGCGAAACTGATAAACAGAATAAAAACTGAGAAAGTAATCAACACAAAGACTTCACTATTCACCGTTATTACACACACGGAAAGAAAATTAATTACATAAGAAAACATGCTTCGTGCGCTTCAAACAAAAGCTGCAAAACAACATTACATTAAAATATAAAAGCTCGATTTTAAAGTAATCGAATTTCAACCAACGATTATCTATTGCTTGTTAAAGAAGTAGGTTGATTTGCTGAATTGTTATCTGGAATAAGAGACTTCGGTTATCCCTGTGTTTTTCAGAAGAAAGGCCTAAAATATTATGTAAAATCATAGGTTTATTGGACCGTGCATCATTGTGATAGTTGAAGAATAAAAGACCAACTTGTAGTCACTTGCTATTTTATTTCACTTCTTGTATGTTCAACATGTTTCGGACATTAATACATCCATCATCAGGAGCCTGCGACTTTTCTCTTGTATCACCACACGACCAATGTGGTGATGCAATAGAAACGTCGCAGGCTTCTGATGATGGATGTATTAATGTCCGAAACATGTTGAGCATAGAAGAAGTGAAATAAAGCTTAATAACTAGTGACATCAAGTTGGTCTCTTATTCTTCAATTAATACAAAAGTTAAGCAATGCATGGGACGAGTAACAATAGTGGTCTAATTACATTAAAAAAAACTTAGGATTAGCGGTGAACTTGTTTTAGACATGCATTGTGAAATAAATTTTTCTCTACAATTATTACCAAATATAGCTCATTTTGTTCTGATAAACATTACGTGTTATGTTCTAATTTCGATACAGGAACAGAAAAGTGTGTTGGCCTTCATGTGATATATTCTTAACACCATCTGAATAACTCGAACAGATGTAATAACACTTTTCAATACCAAATTTTATAACAATTCATTTTGAGAGTCTCCAGGTGTCTGCTGCCTACCGAAAGATAATCTACAGTCCGAAAGACAAACTGACATACACTTACGGTGACGGACGAAGGTACTGAGCGATTTTAATATGTCTGAGCTGTGTTGAGAACAAGTTTTGAATGACACTTTTTTAATTACCTGCAAGTACGAAAGCAACACCAGAGCCAGTTTTCTTGCACTAGTGTGCGTGTGTGAATCTTCGTGAGTTTCTCTGTGGGAACTTCAACTCTCGCAGTGTGGAAAAATGTTGTTTGTTTGTTTGGTCTATCGCATACATCTTGACATTGGACAGGCGATTCTGGAGCATTGTACTTCGTAGAGGGATGGCATAGTAGGGCAGACAGTTTGTCCCAGTTTAATTTCAACCTCGTGAATCTTATGAACTACTTTGAGAAACAAACCAGACCCCAGCCTTGAGAAATCCGTCAATCGCCGCGTGAGATATGGTAACACATTTTTCCCCAAGTGCAGCGCTTATCACAAACATTTGAGAGTTGCATAATAAGTTAATATACAATCATTCTTAGCCACACTTACAAAAACTCTTTCTGATAGGTTTACTTTTTAAACTATATTATGCTTAAGTTTATTTAGTGAGGTAAGTTCCCAGGGCGATGACAAGGGACGTAGTCTTCTGCTAAGTCACACCATGTAGTCTGGTACCGAAACGAAGTGAATGCTGAAGGCGGTAGTTGTGAATATTTGGGGAAAGTGGACTTATAATTCTTACAGTTACAGTGGGGTATGCCAGTATGGAGTTTCGGTATTCATTCGGAGAGCATTTATTAGTGTCTTGCAAGATACTTTAGCTTAAATCTTCTATCATGAGAACAGCAATAGTAGTTTATCAGGAAAAGTCTGTAACAAGCTACTATACAACCTATCACGATATGGAAGAAGAGAGTAGTTTGTTGTATTATGTTACTCATTTTGAAGCGCGATAAGCAAGGCCGGTCTTAACACATTTTGGTGGAACTGAATCCTGCTACATCCGTATGAATGTTTCAGTGAACCGCAACAAAAAAGGATCCAGTAAATTTCATTCACTAACAAATGCACTTTTTATTAAATTTGTGGAGGCTTTCGAATTTACATTAAAATTCACATTGAGTTTGCTCCTACATGTTTCGGTCTACGACCATCATCAGGGAGCTTATTCTAGTCTGGCTAAAGTAATATTAAAACTCAGTAAAAGTTACATCGTTATTTGTCATGTGGTGGTGTAGCAGCATGCTGCTACACCACCACATGACATATAGCGATGTAACATTTTCTGAGTTTTAATATTAATTTAGCCAGACTCTAGCATAAGCTCCCTGATGATGGTCGTAGACCGAAACATGTAGGAGCAAACTCAATGTGAATTTTAATGTAAATTTGAAAGCCTCCACAAATTTAATAAAAAATGCGTTTGTTGGTGAAAGAACTTTAATGACATTGAAATGCACGGTACAATAATATATATATATATATATATATATATATATGTGTGTGTGTGTGTGTGTGTGTGTGTGTGTGTATAAAAGGAGGATCAATTTTCTTGAAATTCTATGGAGACGGCATTTTGCCCTGACATGCCGTTTTCAGCCTACAATATTACATGAAGTCTATTTGCCCCAACTTTTCTCAAAGTTTTGCAGTTCTTTAGAAGCTTTTCAAGCAGGATGAATGGAAGATAAGCCGCTGTAGTGGTCATTTTTATTTGAACAATTTCAGAGAGTGAAAGGGTTACGTAGCAGCAGATGACAGTACACGACTTGTCCAGTGATTGCGAGGAAATAATAAAAAAAACGTGGCTTTGTTATAAAAACTGACAATGAAAAAGAATAAACAATGGATCAAACTAACATCACATTGAGAAAATAAACTTTTATTTTAGTTAAATTTTATAATTATTACGTGTTAAATTTTTCGGGGATTTATTGGAAGATTAAGTTTCACCCCAAAACAAAAGCAAGATTACATGCTTAAAGTATCAGAATGGTCCAATTTCGAAATAGACAAACACAGAGAAATATTTTTGGCTTGTGTGTTGGATATGCATCCCGGGAAAAGTTCAGTTTCCCGCAATGTATGACAAAAACGCCTTTCTTAAGAACACAGAAGTCTCTTAATTTTTCTTGCTGCAAGATAGAATGATTTTAGGCACAGTATTTTCACAAAGGACCTCTCCCCGTGGCCTCGCGGTCTAAGGCGTGGGCGTGCGGCCTTTTGCTTACTGGGATTGCAGGTGCGAAACCCAACGAGGCATGGATGTTTGTCTCTGTGATTGCGTGAGTTGTCAAGTACAGGTCTCTGTGTCGGGCTGCTCACTTGTCCAGAGGAGTCCTACCGAGTGTGGTGTGTCTAACAGGGTGTGATCGCAAAGCCCCTTAAGTAGTTGCCATGACTTGGAATCGGGTAGAAGGTCCACAGTAAAGAAAAAGGAAAAATTCCTTTCTTCCGGGATGTGAAGTTACGAAAATTAGGCATCGGAATAACCGCTGACGCAGCGTCTATATCAAAAGACTTTTCGCCAAATATAATTTAAGTGATCAAATCGAGAAAAATGTTGTGATCGGGAAATTACACAACACTTTGAAAAATTCGGAAATTTCTAGACAATAAGGATTCTTAAAATGTCTGAAGAGAATGAACAGCTTTGAAACTGTCTGCTAGAGAGGTCAGGATGTTCCATCCTCACCTCGCTAACAGACAATCAACATAACTAGCATGACAAATATCTATTGTTGTGTATACAGTGTCGAGACTCCTGGATAGACAGTAGATCTGTCCGAACATGTAGAGTTCTTTATCAAAATAAATTTGAGAAACAGTGCATCTCGTTGGCTTTTATTATAAGAATTAATGTACCCATTCCATAGAAGGCGGAGAATTATTAATTACACAAATAACTACTCGTGTCTCAAAAATGGTTTTGCTTTATGGAATTTCCCAGTATTCTCACATTTATGTCCATGATTGACATATTCGTATCATTTGATACGCTGCTCATATGCCTGCTCCTTTGGAAGAGCGTCGGTCTTTGTCTCCAATCGCAGCAGCGAAGGGAACATAGAAAAAAAATGTTTATTTGAACTGGCTCCAGTTAGACTAGGTCCCTTCTTGGCGGTGAAGACAGACACACATCCTTCTACTCGTATTATAAATTGTATAGACTGTGCCAACATGGCTGGCTTGCAACATCTTTGGAACGTCTACAAGAAATTTTTGTGTTACTCTAATGATTTTCATTTTTCTTATTCTAATTCCTTTTTGTGTGTCTTGGTTTCTTACTGTATACAACGAATTCCAAGAACCAGATCTGTGTTTCATTTATTATTTATTTTTGTAACAGAGCGTACAGTTTAAACGATAAAAACGAATTTACGCTTTGCTAGGAATGAAAAACTGAGAAAATTAAAGGTACTATTGCAAAACTTTAAAGCCTAAAACTCATTGAAATGTCGCTTCAGAATTCCCTTCCCATCTCAAACGATACACTGTCTCTCCAGTTTATAACCACTGGGTTATTAACAAGCGTAGGGGAAAATATTATTTTGTTCTAAATAACATAAATTCATAACAACCTAAGTATAAGTTGAGTAGTATGTAAATTATGTGAAATTTTAGTGCTAAGACACTGTGCTTTAAATTGTTAAGGTAAACGTCACATTTGAAAGTAACTATGTAACTAAGATACAACCCAGCTATCCAGCCAACACCACGGAGGACATTTCTTTTTACCATTCTGATACACATTTCTACAGCCAGTCAAGAAATTTATCGTATTTTATGGAAATCAAGGTTAATTGTAGAATGCATTAGGGGCCGCCAATTGTCAAAATTCCGAGACAGAAAAATCCATTCCACAACATCCGATTCTTTTCCTGAAATACCGAAGTAATGTTAAAAACAAGCAATGGCAGGCACATCAGACGTGCCTGCCATTTTCATTGATATTTTAATCATAATTGTTAAATATAAAACTTTAGTTCAAACTTTTCCGTATGCCATAATTTTATGCAATTATTTCACGGATTTTCATAAACTCATTAAATTTTATGACGTATATTTAAAGGAATGACGTATCAAACCTCTGTACGGAGCAACAAGATTTCACTGGATGAATCTTGATATAGAAAAAGTCTGATGTTGGCTTGTTAACAAAGCCGACAATAGAAGCTTAGATAAGTTAATATTTGCTGTGTAAACTGCGTTTTAATATAATAATCCAATTCGTAACTTTCACATTCTATATGAAACACACCACAATAATCTGTGTCCAAACAGGACACTTTTCCTCTCCGTCTGCTATCCTGGCTGGCAAATTATAGGACGCGAAATATTATGGTCCGAACATAAACGAGACAAAATTCACGGTCCCTAGAATGGCTGATGCAGTTGGATCGCCGGCATTTAAAAACTGTAATCAGCTCTGAAACAGTCAGAGATTTTAGTCTGCTCTGTCTGGTCTTTCCTGGTCTGGTCTGATCTGGTTGACAGCGTGCATTTCGTGTCCAATAAGCGTTTATAGGCTTGTGAAGTCATATCATTTTTTTTCCCGGCTGTGTGAAAGAACAACATTTAGTTTTCTTGAAGAAACGTAACAATGAAAAGTTCACCACAAGTTATTCGAATCTCCTTCCTAAAGATACGACCACTATTTCGAAGTGCTCCGCTTGCGAAGTTTCCCAAGTTGCAGTCCTTTTTTTATTCCGTCTGAACATTATTATTGAACTGGCTTTTATAGACGTTAGTACGGAAAATTTTCTTACAGTTTTATTGTGTGTCAATAACCCCATTAATTTTTTCTTGAAAAATGTTACCTTATACAATTACTTCATAATTTATAGCCGGAAGGAACTGACTAACGAAACATTCCGTCCTGAAAGAAAGTTTGTTTACAATATGCGTGCCAAAACCTACTTCACACTTCACTTTACAGTATGTCTCATGTACCAAGTGCTTGACACGTTATTTTTCATTGATGACAAAATCTCAAGTGTGCCAAATTTCGTCTTCCGTTGACATTTCTACATACACGCACTTAAATAGAAGCGACCTGATGTGTTATGTACAGAAATGTCTGTATGAATTATTGATTCTTACGTTATTTGACATCACGTTATTCCTGGAAGTCGTGTAGTTTCGTAAGGGATGGAAAGATGACCACGAATATTAAAAGAAAAAATATCGAAGTAGCTCTCATTGCTTTAATTCGAAAGAAATGTCACAATAGTTTTCCGCATAAACTAAAAGTTATGACATTCCGACCAAATTTGTTCTTAGGGTACATTTGCCTGTGCACAGGTTTTATTCATAGCGCTCTCTGCAGTACACCTGTACTATTTCGGAGAGGTAATTTTAATTCATCAGCACATCAACGAACAAATGCACCTAATAAAACACAATTCATAAACAAGTATCGAATTTCTCAGGGAGTCTTCTAGAATAAAGGAATACTAGTTCTACACGCTAAACTACGGATTATATCACCCTCATTTGAATGATTAAAGTATTAGAATTCTCAAATACACAAATTCGACAACAATAAAAATCATAAAATTACATTTTTGACATTAAAATCACGTGACAGTCAGTCGCTTCAAACAGAAGCTCGTAGACTTTTATATTCTGTGTGGAGTATGCTTGCAAACATCTGTCTCGATCCTTGTGATCCGAAGAGATCTAGTGTAGAGGAAATGTGTGAAGTGTGTCCTGGCGGGAGTTGGAGTACACTGATAGTAAGAATATGCGCGATATTGGTGACACAAAAAGAAAGACAAATTTAATGGCACGGCATTTCTGTATACAAAATGTTAATTAAAATTAAGACACAAAATGTACAGTAATAAAGTGAGAAGAGTATGAGGAATATTGCTTATATATTATTCCAGTTTTCTTAATAAAGCAATAATTAAATTTTGAACTCTTCCTGTGCTGTCGCTGTTCTGATATTCCTTATATCCATTAGATCACATATCAACTGATCCATCGCACTGCAACGGCATTGTCTGCGAATCACTCAGCAACAGCCATGAAGAGCACGATAGTGTCTTACTTTATTTTATATTGTATATCTTCTTTCAATTATTTACCAGAAATACGAAATTTAGTCCCTTTATGAAAATTAAAAGTAAAAGGGGTTTTTGTACCCACCAATATTCCATGCTCATAATTTATTCTATGCTAAACGAGTAAACACACAATCCTCAATAAGACAGCGTCTGAAATTACATCACTAAGAAGTTTTAAATAAAAAATGGCTGAATAGGAATGAGGAGGTTGCGTAAAAAAATATCAAAACTCTCTGACAAAGCTATTATTTTAGTCCTATGTAGACGTTTAGACATTTTTAATTACAAGCGAATTAATAACATGGAATTTTGAAAATATCGAGTATATCTAAAGCGTTACTACTGAGAACATGAGGGGTTAATCGAATATAGTCCCAAGCTAATCGGGGTAAACAACTTAATAATTATTATCATTATTATAATCATTAAACATTTTTCAATAGATCAGATCAGTAAAAATTAATTCAGAATAAATGCAAAGGCACTAAGTTTAAAATAGATAAAATAAAATAGAAGATTATTTACTATTATTATTTATTTGATCTATTTCAGACTTTTAATTTATTTATAACAAAATTGCATAGATGCTATTACTAAAGCCTTTTATATTGGCCCAAGAACAGTAGATTGCAAGATCATTTTTCCAATTCTGTACTTTCATACTACTCATAATATTAGAACCAAAACCAGATTTCATTTTAATATTATTGTCGTCATTGTTATTTACTGTTTCTAAACTTTTCTTGTGCCTTCCTTTTATTTCCAATATTACTTACAAATAAATACTAATAATTTAAAGTTTTGACGGATTAAAAGTAATTCAAATCCCAATAGATTAACATGATTCCGGAGTTTCGTCTAAAAACTGTAACACAAAATGGAGACCAATCCTGTAACTGGAAGTTATATAATTTAAGTGCTAATACGTACAAGTAATTAAAGTGACCTGACAAGTATGTACGGTAATAATGTTGTGGCCTGGGGACCGAGGATTTCTGGTTCGTTTACGTACAGAAACAAGGGATAAATTTACTCCAAAGCATCCAGACCGGTTCCGAACCCACACATCCTCCTGTTCAGTGGGTAAACAAGAGCTCTTTCCCTGGGGTAAAGTGGCCGGATCGTAAAACTGATCTCTCATTTCCATCTGGAGCTGTGGCTAAGAATAACCGGAGCTGCACCTCTAGCTGCATTTGTCTTAATCGCCTTCATAGGGACTATTTTGTCTCAACATAAACATAAAGCATTTGTTTACAGAATGAGTTTTTCGGTAAAAGCACTCCTTAGCTTTCACCAATCAACACTTGCGTAGCCTAGAGTTCCCAGCAAGGGGGAAGAGATGCTGCCTGATTGATCGTAAATGTAAACTGCCCGACAAGGAAGTTTTAAAACATCTGAATCTCTGGCACTTGGCTTCACGTCACGTTTAGGGTTTTCTCCAAAACCAAAACAGCAACAAATTATGGGAATGGGAGGCGGAGCCACTTGAGTGAGACGAGATGAAAACACCCCCACGACATGATGCTCCCTTCTGTTAAGTGTCACTCTCAGAAAATTGGTTTCCATCATTCTTTTTTCCCCTACTCATCCCTCAAATCTAAGAAAAGAACTCTCTCCCCAAAGATCTTGTAATTCCAGATTTATAGGGTGACAAGTGACAAGCCCAAAATTAACGACAGGGATAGAATTTAACTGAAACTCGGGCGTCAAGAAAATTGTGTTACGATCTAATCTAACTTTTACCAAATTCTACTCAACGGACTTTGATAAATAATGTTTGTTTCCTGGACCGTCCATAGCTAATACGCATTTCATGTGTAACAAAACCTAACAACAGTATGAGTACCTGATGTTTCATGGTATGTGTCCTAATGGATTAATTTTGTTGGACGTTTGAAGGATGTTAGACCTCTAAACCTGATAATTTAACAAAATGCTTTAAACACAAAAGTTCATACACGTCTTGAATAATACGGCTGTTTGAACTAAACTAATTGGCTGCAGAAGTTTTGTGGGTAATATTTTCGACAGGTCGGAATATAAGACAAAGAAGTAATTAAAACAATTTTCGAAAAGTTTTAAAATATTTTTTACGTGTAGCTTGCTGAAAAGGAACAACTTTTGGGCTCCTTAGCTCACATGTTGTGGCCTATTAAAATGGTTTGCAGGCACGCCCTTGTTTCTGCGCAAAGTAACGACTCAGTAACGGATGGTCTGTTTGTCACTAAGTGTTACGACGGAGAATTTGACAGGAAACTATCAAACCATTTTGATTGTCATTGAGGACGCACAATTCTAACGACCATTTTATACTACGACCTACATGCGTTTCTCATGTATGAGCATTCCCATACATGTTCTGTTCATACACCTTCTCATCCATGCTGTCAGCTGTAATGCACATTTCATAGCGCGTTAGAATGTGGAGTCATAGTTAGAATACTGGAAAACAAATTTTCTGATTTTGATTTCAGGGGGACGATCGTGCCACAATGTTTTCGTCATGCTTAGGGAACCAAATTTGCTTAATTAAGAAGCTTTGAAAAAACATGTACATTAGGTCCATAATACTGTGTGACGGAATGGTTTTGAAACAGGACAGAATGTGGGAAGAATTCTGGATGATGCGTCTATTAGAAGCAAATTAAAATCGGGGAACGCTTTTAAAAATTCCTTCCAGAAACTTGTCTTACGGTGTTCTGTTGCTGCATACAGATATAAATTTTACAGGAAACAAAACTACAGTTTTGCGTATTGTTTCTCACAGTAGAAAGTTTTCATTTTGGTCTGTTGCATTCAGAGAAGAACACTGTTGAAGAGTATTCGGGAACAGCATCCAAATGAAGATACTTGAACCGTAGATGGAGAATGTAAAAAGGAGTTGGATAAAACTGAATAATATAAAGATTCTTTTCTTGTACGTTACTCCTCACATGATATTATTAATTTGGCCACATAAAGGAAGATGAAGTGAGCGAGAAATATGACAAATAAGAGGAGGACGAAAAATTCATACAGGAAAACAAGAGGAAGGAAGCCGTTTTAAAACTTGGGCTTAGATATCGTGGTGATATTAAAATGAACTTCCAGAAGTATGATGGGGTTAAGTAACGTATTGGATCCACCTGGTTAAGGAAAGTAAGTATTGAGGGAATCTTGCAAACAGAGAATGAATGTGTAGTTGCATAATAAGCAGCAGTTTTTAAACTATGCAAAGAACTAGTGGTTCACATGAAGAATTCTTACCTGTGGATTTAGAATTATCTTTTGGGAGTAGACGGAACAAAAGCCGAAGATGTAAGGTGAGAAATATTGGCATTAATCTAAAGCAAACAGACTGCAGTGAGCAGTTTACTAACAGATGCTAGGTTTGCTGCACACTCAGTTTCTAACAGACAACTAGCTGACAGACCTAGAGATTAGCAAGATCGTACCAAGCCTAATGTAATAACAAGGCAATTGGTTTGGGGATATGACTTTCATTTTAAAAATAACTGGGCCTAGCAGACATTGGTGAATGGCGAAGACTTTTATTCTAAATTCTTAGTCTGTTGCGCAGGAAACTAACTTAGCACAAATACCTGCTGATTTTCCTTTAGAATAATAAACGATGCCAGCCAGATATTCGGCTGCAAGGCGCGTCACGCGTGGTAGAATTTATCTTTGAGATCAGTGCCTCGGATTCCACTAGGGACACGGATGTCTATATTTGTATTCTACGTAATGTTTCATTGTGAGAGACCGAATTTAAGTAGTCGTCTTAGAAAACGTGAAAATGATTCAGTCTTCCAGAATTCTGAATCTGAAGAATAAGTTTTACTGAGAAGGTAGCAGACAGTGGACATACGGATTACATTTTTGACTTAGAGAGTACACGGCGAGATATGTTGGTTACGTTTTATTTTCTGAAAGACTCGGTATTGGGGCAGGCTGACCCCTGCTTAGCTAATTAATGTTTTCCATTGTCTATTATCAGTCCTCGTTATTCATTGGCACTGGAGATACACACAGTTCATAGAGGCCTCTTGATACCGGCTCTGTATGTACCATGAAAAACATCCTCTCGGAGCCCCATTTTGCTTCTTATAAGCCTGCCAGCAAATATTTGGGTTATAAAGACATCGAAACAAACAGAACTGAAACCCGCTTGTGTATAGCCTGCAGGTAATGAGGAAGGAGGGCTCAGTTTGACAAAATACATTCGTTGTAGGGATAAAACCGTGCTATTGCGTTCAATTTACGATCACATTAGGAACTTCTACAAAGTCAGATATGATATGCGCTGAAAATGTTTTGTCCAATCACAGTCCTGATTTAATTAATTTCAAATTTTAGTTACCAGAAATATAAAAACTTAGTTTTCAACTTCATATTAAATTTGGCCTAAATATCCGCAACATGCAACCTGCTAATACATACTAAAATTTACGTAACTTATAGGAGTTTTGTCTTATGTTGTTAATGTTATTGTCATTAATGATGATCTTTTATATATTTTGCCGGTAAGTTTAGCTAATTAGATACACAGGTTCAATTGCCAACAATGAAATAAATTCGTAGCAGCACAGTCGCCTATGTTGCATGGCGATGCGTTACTTGTTTACCTGTTAGAGAGCTGGAAGTGAATATTTCTGTCCACTGCGCCGAACACTTTGAGGCATTACATGGAACTTGTAGCCAGAAAACTGCAGCCTGCAAATAGAAACAGATACATAAAGGCCTATAGCAAATAAAGCAATGCACAGTGTGAGCTACACTCTAGGACCCTGCAACGTACATCGTTCATAAATCGACCATGAAGCTCATGTCATCTTATAAAACCTCTTCAATGATTTCAGCAGCCAATACAAATTTTTTACGTATTTTGACTTTAGAAAAATAAAGGTTTTGAAATGTGACAATAAGTTGAAAATAGCAACTGTAAATTTTTCTGTTGCTGTCTTGCAAGTTAAACTCAGTCTCGTACATTTCAGGAAGAACAGAGCCTGAGGATGCTTGATAATAAAGTTACACAGAAAACATTTCGAGCTAAAGGGGAGAAAATGAAAAAAGATACTCAAGAGAGTAGAAGAATGAGAAGCTTGCTGAATTATGTTCCTGTATAAAATTACTCGACGATCAGATGAATGGAAATGAGATAGGCTGTTCATGTAGCACGTAAGAGAAAACTGCTATGTGCACAAACATTTAGAAGGAATGCATAAATCAAGACACAACTAGGAGGACCTAGACGTAGAAGGGAAAATAATATTAAAATATATGTTTAAGAAATAAAATATGGTGTAAAGTGAAATAATTTAAATCAGGAAATAACCAATTTTCATGTTGGGGTTCACACTGAATTGAAATTATTTTTTGGTAAAATAAGGAAATTTTCCTGAGAATGTGAAATTCCTAGTAGCCTCTTAAGTTTCACTCGGCGCCGTGGAAGATATCTCCATAAAACCAAGGGACTTGCTGTTCAGATACATAATTGAGAGCTTTAAAGGAAAGGTTAGTATTACTCTGTGAGCTGTTGGCTATTTCATTATATTAATGTGGGCCTAAACGTATGAAACAAGTGCACTACAGCAGAGTTCTGACGATGCTGTGACCTGTTGCACTTAGAAACACACAGACCCTGATGGTATCTTGTTTTATAGTGTTCTAAAAGCACAAACAGTAACAAGCAGTAACAAGCAGTAACAAGCACTTTCGGAACTTGAGTATGTAAAAAAAAAAGTAGGAAGGAATAATTTCCTCCACCAAAATCAGTTCAGCGAAACTGTATGAACGTCCTGTAGACTTCCTTCTGAAACACGTGCGGAAGACCCAGAAACCATTCAGTTTCAAATTATTTAATTACGCTTAATACTTCAGCAACAATGTATAAAAACGTGGCAACACATATACTGAATTTGTGATATAAAACTACAGTAATCTTGTCCCTGTTCAAGCCACACTGGTAGGAGGTCTGGGGTGGGAGGGGACCAGATTTATTTTTCCATGCATTCTCTACCTCTTACTTACTTACTTACTTACTCCATGGTGCAGAGTCCTTGAGAAGCTAACTGGTTTGCAGCTAGTCAAGAAATTCCCCGCATTTCACGGAACCCGAAGGTTCAATACCGCACTCACAATCGTCCGCCACCTGTCTCTATCCTGGACCAGCCCAATCCAGTCCATATACCCACATCCCACCTCCTGGAGATCCGTCCTAATATTATCCACCCATCTACGCCTAGGTCTCCTCATTGGTCTCCTTCAATCCGGTTTCCCCACCAAGAACCTATACACACCCCTCTCGTCACCCACTCGCGCCACATGCCCAGTCCATCTCATTCTTCTCGATTTTATCACCCACACAATGTTGGGTGAGGAGTACAAATCATTTAGCTCCTCGTTATGCAATCTCCTCCATTCCCCTGTTACCTCGTCCTTCGTAGGTCCAAATATTCTCCTCAACACCATGTTTTCAAAAACCCTCATTTTCCTTTCCTCCCGTAATGTCAACGACCAAGTTTCACACTCATACAAAACAACAGGCAAAATTATAGTACTATATATCTTGATCGTTAAAGTTTTGCATTCTCAACCTCTACTTCTGGTAAATGTGAATATTCAGTTTCACGCTCCTGCCAATTTAATCCCAGGAAACGGCCCCACGTGGTTGTGTAACAGGGAGCTCAGTGGGCTACACAGCAGGTCTGGAATGTTTTGAGACGACAGGAACATTTGGCACCCGATGGGAATTGAAAACATTTTGTCGGCCATTCAGTCAATAGCTTCAGCGTTTACCGCCTTCGTGCAACGTGCTGCTTATCAGAAACTTAATTAAACTGCAATTAAGAAACTTATGTTCCTCGCTGAAGGTCAGAATGGTGTCTTTTGCAAAGTGTCGAATATCCCCCTCCCCCAAAATTGTAACATAACTGAAATCCTTTCAAACCTTGTAGAACAACGAATTTAACTGAAATGACATTCCAAGAGTCAATTCGTCCTGCACAATAAACGCACTCCGTCTCGGTTATAACAACCAGCCTCTTAAATTTGTTGCAAATAGAAGAAATCGCAGTTCGAAAAACCATACGTAATACACAAATGGCCTCTGTGGGTAAGAAGTAAAAGTTTTAATGTTTGAAACAGCTGGGACGTGCAAGTACCGCTAGGTTATAAAGTTTTAATCCGTTCAGTTGCATATTTCACGACTTATGTCGCAGTGCACGCTACTACAATTTGCCTGTAGCGTTTGTATTTCTCTCCCTACTCTTTTTTTTGCTACTGACGGCCTTGATCACTTAGAATTTATCCCTCTTGTGACCTTACAAACGATGTCTTCTCTTTGATGGTCTGCTACAGGTATGCCATTCTGTGTGTGAAGTAAAGACTTACTCCCTCACCACTGAGAAGGACTATTAAACGATTTATTACCTCCAAGATGGCACCATAAACACTGATTATATCCACGTTAGCAAAGCAATAACACTGCCACTCACTATATATAATGGTCAAACATTTTTAGAGCGAGGGAGTGTGTGAGGCGTACGTCTTCAATGTGTGTGTGTGGGGGGGGGGGGACGGGGGAGAGAAAGGAGCCATTTAAGAATTATGTCAATTTTATGTGGTTATTTGATGAAGATAAGTAGCCAATTATGATAATTTTATTAACTTTGTTTAAGAGTAATTCAATATTGTGACACGTTTTCTTTTCTCTTGAAAGAGTGGAACCAATGTTTTTCTTAGCAGCTGTTAACTTGTGTGCTGAGGTAGGACTCTGGGACAACACTTCTGTAAACACGGCTTTGTGTATGAGGAGTTAAAACTTAGCTGAAAGTGTTTAGTATGAATACTTTCAGCGGGTGGGTTGGGCCCAAGTTTCTTACAGAAATCATAGCTGTTAAGAAAGCAGGAAGAAATTTCCGGTTGTTTTGAAAATTGTTGAACATTTGAATAACTGGGTGACTCTTTTGATTAAAAAAACTTAAAAGCGGATATTGCTGTTTCTATTTGTCTGTTTTGATTAAATCATAAGGTAAAGGAAATTTGATGTATTTTTCCTTTTATAGCTACACCAATCCTGTTTTGGCTACAGAAGATAGTAAATGTCACGAAATCTATCTGAGTAATTATGACAATCTTAATTCCGATATAGATTAAAAATAGGTAGCAAAAGTGTAGCCTAACCTAACCTATTCTAACTTAAACTAACCTAAGCCACGTTTTTCAGTAAAATGTAATATTAACCAACAAAAACGCACACTTTTCAATTTAATGTTTCAATTCATTCTTCGTGTCTTCTACATGTTTCGAAAATCAAGTGTTCATCATCAGGAAGGCCATTTGTACATGCAGTTTTTTATGTTACGTTTTTCATGCTGAAATTAAACTAAAATCTTGTATTATAATTTCAGCATGAAAAAAGTATTATAAAAACTGCACGTACAAATGGTCTTCCTGAAGATGAACATATTACGTTCGAAACATGTAGAAGACACAAAGACTGAATTAAAGCATTAATAAAAAAATGTGCATTTTGTTGTTTAACATTACATAATTGTATCGAAATGCACGTTACAAAAACATAAAATTACTGTTTTCATTTTGACGATGCTGAAAAATTGGTTTTAATTCTACACAATCTTTTAAACTGGCCAAGTTTAGAGAAGGGTCGATGGTGTTTTGGCACAGTGGTGGGGTTAAAATACAGTGGTGAGTCTTATGTTTATTGGACCGTGCGTTATTGTGATAGTTGAAGAGTAAAAGACCAACTTGATGTCACTTCTTATGTGCTCAACATGTTTCGGATATATTAATATATCCATCATCAGGAGCTTGCGACTTTGCTGTTGAATTACCACATTGGTCGTTATGTTCTTGGTTCGATGTGTGTTGGAGTTTCGTTGTGGTTGGGTTAGAGTGGTATCCGTGTTGCAGGCTGAAGCCTGCAACACGGATACCACTCCAACACACTCACAATATATGACGTCGAAATTTTGGATAATGATTTGGGAAGTCATTCAGGAACGCGGTTTGTGGCTTAATTTATAGTCATGTTGCGGAAATTGCCTGGTGAGATTACACGACACTACTAGCCAAAAATTAAATACTACAATTTAAACCCAAATTTTGGAATATGAAACAGGAGTGCCTAGTGCACGGTCAGAACATTCGTTTTCACATAAACTGTTTGTATATCGTAACCTATATTGTTTCACACAGACCGGCACAGACGAGAAATTTTAAACTAAGTCTACATAATGGCGATGATGAGGCTGATAATGATGATGATGATAATAATAATAATAATATATCACGCCCGAAATTTAATAATTTTAATTAATTGTATGATAATTCTGTCAATGTTCTTCGTTTATATCCAAATTTAAAAATATGTTCAAATCCTTTATAATCTGAAGTTAAAAATGTGCCCTCTTTTGTTTAACGACATGTCCATATAACCTACGTAGTGTAGGCTACAACTACCAATACTACTTAGTCTCCAAATTAAGCTCTAAGGTCTATTTATGGAAGTATATTTGGTACGTAACGTGATGTCTAGACTCAAACAGAAATGCTGCAATGGAACTTATTGGGAAAAGTCTATCTGAAACTTTGGGAAATTCAATTCTGAACATGAAGTACAGCTGTAAAAAGACAATTAAATCTGTATTCAAGTTTGACATTTTCATTTGTGACTTTAAAAATAAAGAGGCTCTACTAACTTAGCTTTCTTAGTCAGAATCCTTGTAATTATGTTCTGAGGGTCCGATACGTGGCGATAAGTTCAAGCATAGTTCTATATCCGGTGAAACTGGCAAGTAGATTTTCTCACTGAATTCTGGCAAGTCCAATATATCATAAGATTATTGGAAAAGGGAATATGAAAATTCTGTGGGTATAATCGCTTTAACAACTTTACTCCTCGCTCCTTTTCTTTTCAGCCCTCTTCCATGTCAGATCTCGCCCCTTTTTCCTTACCTCTGATCTGTGCCATACAAGAGTGCATTAGTATAACTATTAATAAACATGGCGGGGCATGAGTTGGTGCAGTTGATTGAGGCACTGTGCTACAAACCGGAATGTGGCGGGTTCGATACACGATGGGGTCATTGAATCATTACGGCCGCACTATGGCCCTGAGGTCGACTCATCCTCTAACAGACATGTGTACCAGGGGTATCTCCTAGGGTTTAAAGCAGCCGGTTCATAGGGTTGAAAATCTTGCCACTTTCATATGCCTATTTTCTGGGAATCCCAGGAACCTGTAATTTCAGGAGCCCTAAGAGTCTGTCCAGGCCTGTCCAGGGTTACCTTTACCTTTAAGAAACATGGCGTTACTGAGCACAACGCCCTGTTATCCGGTAGTTTATATTGTAAGTAACAAATATTCCATTGTATCATATCTTTAAATATTTCAGGTGGCAAATTTTCGAAAACAGATTTACGTAAGGATGTGACGAAGATATTCATAAAGAATCAGGATTTTGAATCACGCCAAAAGACAGAACTAAATTCTCGCGAATTTGGAACTCGCTACACAAATCTGAGTCGCCATGTTATTAAAACCACAGAGTTTTATTGCTATGCATATCACATCAGCAGAGATGAGAGTGCGTTTCAGCGTCGTGTGTATTTTTACACACGACGTCACAGGCTGCAAGGGAGTGCAGGCTCCACATTATTGATACAACAGTGCCAAAGCATTAGCTGTCTTTATGCGGGTTACATGTAAAATGGAATTCTGCGCCCTTACAGTACATTTCCCACTTAGCCCATAACCAAAACCGTCTCCAGCATCACCCTCCCCCTACATGGGAATGCTGTTAGGCAAAAGAAAGTTGAACAGTTTCCCTACACAGTCCCCACACTAAAGCTCACGCTTCCCATTTTTAAACACAATATGCGTGTCATGTCATACACATTGCTCTAGGTAGGTAGGTAGGTAGGTAGGTAGATGGGTGGGTGGGTGGGTGGCTAGGTAGGTAGGTGGGTGGGTGGGTGGGTGGGTAGGTAGGTGGGTAGGTAGGTAGGTAGGTAGGTATGTGGGTAGGTAGGTACGTAGGTAGGTAGGTAGGTGCCCATTTTCGTCTTGTTTATTGGCCGCTACATTTGAGTTATCTATTTAGCCAAAGCCAACTACTTGCGCTCCTCTTGGTTTCCAGAGTGATTTTTCTTGTACTAAAGAAGAAATTGTAGGCAATGTGTGAATGCAGTAGGTGCTAACGACAGAGGAAAAATTATGCCTGCTGTCTGATATTTCACTCATTTGCTATATTTTCGAGTAGCTACTATAGGAATAGGCTGTTTTTTCGATGGATCTTTTGTTGTTATTAATTTATCAAGTTTTTATCCCTCCAAACAATCCTTGAAGCGGTTTCGGGTTACCTAATATTGTCAAAAATATGTCCTTTCCCCCAAATTTTCCAAAACGCTTGCCATCAGGAACTGAATACATTTTCTTCAGTATCCCTGCATTTGATGTGGTCCGGGATAGCGTAGTCGGTATAGCGACTCGCTACGGGCTGGACAGTCCGGGGATCGAATCCCGGTGGGGGGGCGAGGTTTTTCTCACCCGTCCGGACCGGCCCAGAGGCCCACTTAGCCTCATATACAATGGGTACCGGGTCTTTATCGGGGGTAAAGCAGCCTGGGCGTGACGTTGACCACCCACCCCATCTAGCGCCCATGTTGAAGAAAGAGTAGAGTTACAACTGTATTCTCCTTATGGGCCTTCGTGGCCTCTTACTTATTTACCTATTCTTGCTTATGTTATTCACGGCTTCTTTGCCGCGTAACAACGTTATGCACTTCATCGTCAACAGTATTAACTCCTGTAGTTCGAGGAATGTCATTCGCTTGAGAAGGCAGACAATCCAAATTGTCAGAGATATTTTTATTCCACGGGTATATGCCATTGCAGGTAACCCCCTTTTCTGCTGACTCTTTTCAGCATGCCTTACAAAATACTTCCTTTACAAGACCTGCTGTGTCATGCTCACCTAACCTAAAGCCTGTATTTCTTCTACGTCTATGAAGAGCAGGTTTTGGGTTTGGCTCCGTGAAATCTTTCATGGAATTTCTCTCGAAAAGGTTTAATTTTTACCTTGAGGTCTGGGACAGCGTGGGCAAAACGTATGACTTGCCGATACTTATGACTACTTCCGTTATCTGTGTTCAGAAGAAGAGTGTTTCAGACGAAGGATGATATGGCTCAAAAACTCCTTCAACTAAACAAGAAAAGTTTCACTGTATTTCCATCCATTCTGCTGAACAACAGTTACATTCTCAAGGCACAATTAACATGAAAATCTGGTTAACCATCTGATGTTTATTGGACCGTGCATCATTGTGATAACTGAAGAATAAAAAACCAACTGCTTGCCGCTTATTAATTTATTGTACTTATTAGAGGTTCAACGTGTTTCGGGCATTACTAGGCCCATCATCAGAAGCTCGCGACTATAATGTTGATTACCACATTGGTCGTTTCGTTCTTGGTTTGCTGTAGATTGGAGTTTAGGTGCGGTTAGTCTGGAGTAGTGTCCGGGCTGTAGGCTAGCCTGCAGCCCGGACACTACTCCAGCCTAATCAACATAATAGTCGCGAGCTCCTGATGATGGGCATAGTAGGGTCCGAAATATGTTAAGTCTATAATAAGTACAATGAAATAATAAGCGGCTTGTAGTTGGTTTTTTATTCTTCAGTTATTCCTGTTGACCAGTTTATAGATCACTGCGATTTTACTACATTAAATATATAAGGAGGAAAATTCTTTTCCCTTACCTCCCAAAAGTTTGAATGGAATCATGAGACCAGGGTTTGTTGAATTTTATAATTATTATTCATTTTTTTTGTTCATGGAATTCTCAAATGAGGATATCTAGTCATGAAAGTTTTCCCCCAGCAGACTTGTCGCTTTATTAACTATATGATTGGCAGGCAGACAGAATCATAAGTCATTTCCAAGAAATATTCTTGTTAAAGGCAATGGATAGCTGCCTAGGCTTTCACTTGACTGAAATATATCGCGCCCGTTCATCAGAATAAGAATGTTTTTTGAAGTCAGCGAAAATTTTAACTTCAATTTTCTTCCATCGTCATTTCTTATCCCGCTCAAACTATCCTTAAAGGACCTTTCAACACACTGAAGAAATGAACGACTTTTCACATAGACACGTCATTTGACATTCATTTATGCTGAACTTATTTCATGTTGTTCCTCCAATATTTTTGCACTTTATTTTTTATCCTGGAAATGAACCGTTAAACTGAAATACAATTATGTAAATTATCCGGAACTATAGCTATAGCTATTATGGCCGCCTGGATCCCAGACTCGTATATCGGATGAAGAGGCTTCTTTTACATAAAAGAAACATTTTAAATACATAAAAAATTAAAGTTCTTTTTAAATATATATCCATCACAAAAACTAAGAATGGTTTCACGATGCTTACATGTTTCGTACTTAGACCAAATTGAAGTATTAGGCACGATTTATTTAAACAATACTGGCCTCGCAAATACCGGTTATAGTCTTTTTAAATGTGTTATCGTTGCAGGTTGTCAGCTGCTAAGTTTATGTTACATAGTGTTGGTCACAGACGAGGAAAATTTTAAGCAGAAGATTGATATGATACTGACAGGCGAATACCAGAGTACAAAAAGAAAATTATGGACCAGTGCCATTTCCTCTGTCACAAATCCTACATGCGTCATGTACTGGCCTGGGACTGAACCCAGGGTTCAACAGTTAAGAGACCTACAACTAACTGCCTGAGTCGTGGCGCGGCTACCAGTATTTGCCGACCGATGTGAAACTCCTGCAGTTTCCCACAAACGAAGCCGCAGTAACACAGTGTCTCGATCTAGCGGAGAAACATGAATCTCGGAATGTACAAAGCTACCTGACTTTCCCCTACATTATCCCATTTAAGCTTGAATTTAAAGCGAACGTTACATGAACAAACCATTTCTCAGAGAAGGTATAATGCGTCCCTATCACAAAAACTGTAGAACTGGTTATCATTTTTGTGAGAATGACAGTGTCAAGTAAATTTGCAGTGTGTCAAAACGTGGAGTTTTATAAGTGTTAAAGCAGGTGCTATGTTATACACACAAACAGCACTACTCTAAAGTTTGTGAATCTTAATGAAATTGTGGCAGTACACACATCACGTCCATAAACCACCGAAGAGAAACTAGTCCTCAATTATTGTTGCAAAGATCTAAATTGCCCACTAATATTATTTCTGCAACTTGAGGTATACATTTATATTAAACAGCAGAGCTTTTATTTCCGCCAATTCTGACACCCCTGAGTGCCTGCGCTGCCTACTGCAAGGACTCAGCAGGGCCACACCGGCGGCATGTCTCAGTTTGCACTTTTAAACATCCTTCAGCATAAGAGGTTTTGGCTCCGACAATAAGAACAATGGCGACGTTCTGTATCGCCCTGTTCTTGAGCCGGAGTTTTCCCTGACACAGATCGGTTACATTGCACTCAGCGTATAAATGCAGTCTTCAGAGCCCTGAAATAAATATACGTACAACTTACGTGAAATTAAGAAATTCATCATTTTGTCACACAGTTTATTTATGTGTCTCTTACAGACCTAATTCCTAAAACAAATAACAATTACTTCTTTACAAAATATTAACAACAATTATGAATTAAAGTTTTGTTTTTATTTTTGTTGATACCGACGTTGTTGTTGTTATTGTTGTTGTTGATATAGACAACGACGATTATTAAACCCTTTCCTTATCTTAGGGTCTTTCACCTGTCCCGACACGACGGCGTCATATTCCAGCCTCCCGACCAGCTCCTGGAACTGGATGTAATTGAAACAGAACTGGCCTTGCTACGTCATAAAAACATACGACAGCATTGCTGCTCTTTATGTGTTAATATTTATGACTTTTAAAGTTAGAACAGCTGTTCACAGAAACTGTAGAATGGGCGCTGAGCCTATGTTCTGTGGATGGTGTGACGATGCTCTGCTGGACACGTGACCGCGGAAGGTAGGCTACTGTTGGCAAACCGATTTTGTCCTGTTCTTCCTCCAGCGTTTGATTTTACAGGGACATGGAATAGTGTATGGCGACTGAGGGTTGGGGCGCTACGGGGTTGGAACCCAGGCAATGGCAGTGAACTTCGTGTGATCTAGTTCTTCGGGGGGGGGGGGGGGGGGAATTTTAAATTTTTTTTAGGAAATTTTTTTTAAAAAATAAAAACTTAAAATTTTGGGATTTTAAAAAAAAAAAAAAAAAAAAGCAAAAAAAAAAAAAAAAAATTCAAAAAAAACCAAACAAA
>Ga0131853_10004686_pt1 | contig 24514 bp, 17 predicted proteins | sample TergutLab28metaG_FD_92764 | JGI IMG/M metagenome (GOLD analysis project Ga0131853, IMG submission 92764) | Labiotermes labralis P1 segment gut microbial communities from Petit-Saut dam, French Guiana - Lab288 P1 (version 2) (version 2) | ecosystem: Host-associated > Arthropoda: Insects >...
ACTGTAGATAAGTTACCTCACAATATTATACGGTGTAAGGCATATGGGATCCCAAATGCACAAAATAAAACTTGCAAAATGTTAAACGGTTCTTAGATCAGCCTGATGATGACTGTCACAAGTCGAAACATGTCGCAGTAATGTTATACTTTAAATGTTAGTTATGTTGACGGAAATATATTGTAATAAAGTAATATTCAGATAACGCAGCGGGATGACTTCATTCATTATTAAACACTTTTGTTTTGTGTCTCTGTTACAGACGGTATAATTACAACAGCTGTCTTCTAGAATATTACTACGCTGCGAATATGTTTTTTTCATGAAAAATGAAAACAATGTTTGCGTAATCACGCTTTAAATATTTCAGATTTTTCTTGCGGTACGTAGTTGTGTGTATTTGTCCTCATATGTCGGAGATCCGAGGTGCCAGGCTGGGTAAGTAGACCGGACACAGCCATCCCCATTGCAATTCTATTGACGTTCATTTCGCACATTATGCAAATGGTGAGACAGTATTCTGCAGGGCGCATAATTTCGTAACTAAACAACCAACACTGGTTGTGATTATATCAGGGAATTCGTCACCGGTTTGTTTGCTTCTTTTTCCAGCGATGAAGCAAAATCTTGGCGGCAACAAATTTGTTCGTCGATTGGAAACAGTTGTTGTACGACGGATCATAACACAGGACGCGGTCTTCTGTCAACATTGAATACAAACGCACGTCTTACGCTATCATAAACTTCTGAATTATGGCGAAGGTTTGTCGGCCAGTAATGGGCTAGCATTTTCATTCAATCGTAATTGTTCTTATAACAGAGTAAAACAACGCAAAAGAGTAGAAATACACGATCTAACATTAAACCAACATTTTAATGAACCAAAAGAATCAGATTTCTTTGCAAGAAACTACCGCTTTTCGACCGTAACATCCGCTGGTTTAAAATATCCACATCTTCAGAATCTGCTTCTGTAAGCTTCATTACTCTTTTCCTATTATCTGGATGCATGCGCGAGATATGGTCTTATTTTCTGGAGAGTTTCCTACCAAAATATTTTTCATATCAGTTCCTGAAGTTTGCTACTATCAAACAATGCCGTGTTTTTTGTCACATACTCCAGCTCTCTGAAGCACAGATCATGCACTGTTTTTTGTCACATACTCCAGCTATCTGAAGTACAGAGCATGCACTGTGTGCGTGTAACTACCACGTTTACCTCTTAATTCTTCTGTTATGCCCACATATTTTGCTTTGGACTTTGCTCACACATGACCTGGAACAGTTTGCTCTGTGTGCGTGAGGACAACACTTCTTTGCCAGTAAAAAATCAGCAGATGACGTGGGCTTCCCAGTAAAGTGTACTGGATTGAAATTTTTGCACGCAGGTCACAATTACGTGATTCTTTGTTATATGTGTTTGACTTTGAATTGTTGTAGAGGAAAAGGTTTAATATTTTATTTAACCCTTCAAGGTTCAGTGGTTGTTACACGTGTCACGCGGTTTTACATTTCAAACAAAACTCCCCCACCTGTAAGTGTATTTATGGTCTGCATGTTACTTAACAACAGAGACTTTCCTTATGTAGCAGTAAGTATTTGGTTCTGTAGTGAGGACGGACTGTATTTATGATGCGTATGGACCCAACATTTATGTGTGGTTCAAGTCAGTATTTAGCCATGAGGCCTGCCATGTCTCAGAAGTGTATTCGCCGATCTCTTACCGGGGAGGCCCTGGTTTGATTCCAGCTATTCCATGTGGGATTTTTTGTCTACAGACTTGCACTGAGACATGTTCTTCGCCAAGTATATCGGTTATTTCTCGAGTGTGTCACTGTATCATAAACTTATTCATCTTAAAACTACCCTCATGACAAGGACAAGCGGGTGACGTCTGGGAATCAACAAAGAAGCGAAGTCTTCAGGATATTAGACAGCACTGGAGAGAAAATAGCTTCTACTTTAGCCGTCAGAAATGTGAGTACTAGACTTTAGCTGTTCGAGAGTAACAGCATTGTTTTAGAGGCAGCATCTCGGAAACATGTACCGCGTGTGGCCTAATCATTTTAATGCTGGTGTTTCAATTTTTATTATGATAAGCTCCACCCTGTTTATTTAAGGCATTGTTTGAATATAGCATCGTCGGAATTTAAATGTACAGCTACAGGTAAGACATGCAGGATGGCAGACTGCTAAGATTGTGGTCTAATTGATGACTACAGTTAGTATAATCATCAGTTGCATAATTCCTGTGTCGGCAAAGAGTAATATGTTGCCCTGTTTCCTCTTTAAAACTTTCCATTAATACTCTTACAATTTTTTTGTTCTGAACGTCCATCCAAAAAGGATGAAATCTGATTATATGTGTAATAAAATACGGTTTAGAGTGACGTCAAGTGTATATATTTGTCAATATTTACTGGCCAAAATACGTCACCTGTGCTATGGCCGTAAAATTCGATTTTATAATTTATGTCAAAAATGACAGGCCAGTCCATAAACTGACGTCATTTTAACCGCGATGGAATAATTGGTTCTGAGTTATAACGGAAACTAAGGAGCATGGCGTGTGTAATGACCAAATATTAAAACACTTGCTGCCTGCTTGCAGATTTGAGTGTTGTCAAACCTAACAACCCTAACAGGGTATAAGCCTATAGGCCTACTGCCAGTAGATACGTGTGTAACACGTGCCTGTGTCAGTTTTAGAGAACAAACTAAAATTACTTAATTTTATTTTCACCATTAATTAACATTTCGCTCATCTGAGCCGTTAAGTTTGTTACTCTTTCTTATGGCTGATATTGTTTGATTTTCTGAAATAAGTAAGCCCAGTATAATACACGTTATAATGTCCATTGAGCAGTGTCTCCCTTGAAAAACCAACAGTTCTTGGTCTAATCGAGAAATTACGAATATTTTAAATTGGATTATCGTCTTCGCAACAGACTGACACTGGTCAGCAGGTTGTATTCTGCTTTACTGCTGCCTTTGAATTATCCTGTATAGTTTAGGCTGCGCCACATTACTTCTCTGGGCCGGGTAGCTCAGTCGGTATAGCGACTGAGCTACGGGCTGGACGGTCCGACATCGAATCCCGGTGGGGACGAGAATTTCCGCCCGTCCAGACCGGCCCTGTGGCCCACCCAGCCTCCTTTAAAATGGGTACCGGGTCTTTCCCGGGGGTAAAGTGCGGCCGGGGCGTGCTGCTGACCACTCACCCCCTTCTACTGCCGCGGTTATGAAAGAGTAGAGCTATACCTCTACCCACTCTCTGGGCCACACCGGGCCTGTAACGGGATCACTTTACCTTTTACTTTTTACATTACTTCTGCTAGACTAGTCTTCTTACCGTCGACTACCCTCTCTTATGACAAACCGTTTTCTGAGACTTACGTCACGGTTTCTGCACACGTGCTGTTATTTTGTTAATTAAAAGTATTAGCCTAGATGCACAGACATTGCTATAGCATGAAAGTATTTCTAAATTTTAAATCGTAGAAATGTGATTAAATGAGGTGTAGGTTTACTAAAAAATCTTATGTTTATTGGACCGTACATCATCTTCATAGTTGAATAAATAGAGACCAACTTGATGTCACTTGCTTTTTTATTTCATTATTTAATGTTCAACATGTTTCGGATGTATTAACATATACATCCGAAACATGTTGAACATTAAATAATGAAATAAAAAAGCAAGTGACATCAAGTTGGTCTCTATTTATTCAACTTACTAGAAAATTTTGTTATAATTTGAACATTTAATTTGTCAAATGTATTTATTGAGAATTGTGAGCACATTTCATGACGTAAGCTACGATATTTAATCCCATGTACAGTCTTCATGTCTACTCCTGTAATTGAAAATCTGTCTAACGAATTCAAGTTTGGTTTCAGTCCAGCACAGTTCAAAATTTACACGAAACGTAGATTATAAAGGTAATTACATTTCCAAAAGAAATTGATATAGTGTAGGCTATGATGTACGGTAATGACTGCGTCTGATTAACATCTGTAACTTAAATGGCTTTCTGTACACTGGATATCAAAGAACAGACTTCTGACGTTATACAGTGGCTGTATATGACGCAATTTTCTCTGTATGTATTGCGGTTTTTTTTTCTGCAATAAAAAGTCATCATGGACATTTCGCTGTAAAAAATTGCACATAGCCAACTGTTCTCAGTCTTTTAAAATACTTTATTAATAACAATAAACTGGCAATTAGCAATTAAGCCTTTACCAGAGACCCTTATCTTATACAAAGCGATAACATTCCTCCATTCTGTGTGTTCTGGTCCTGAAGTACCTACACATCTAGCTTGTCACCTGTTTTCAACTGCCTCTTACCGTGACTTACACTCGATTTAACTCAGGCTCCCTTTCCTGCTTATTGTTATTTTGCGAGAGGTAAAATATGCTGGTTGCCCCGGGCGACGGCATCATATTACGTCACGCCTACAGATTACTTGGCAGGCATCTTATGGGCCGTGACATGGAGAAGAGTGGAATGATAAAAGGGTATATACGAACACGGATAGAGTTCAAAGCGCTTAATTGCTTACTAAATGGAAACCAAGTGGTTCTGGGGAGACGTGCAATGAGCTGTTCATTCAATAAAGCTTTCGAAGTGGTAAAACAATGGGAATTTTGGAGGGAGGATAATGTAAATAGCAGTTACAACAATAAAACAGTTCATGGAATGAATGTTTGTTAGCCCTGAAATGACATTTAATGATTTCGTAGTGTTTCGAATTTCTAGGGAATTAAATTTTTCAAAATTTCAGTTACCTAAAATAATTTTAATTTCTCCACAGCTGCCGGTACAATTTCCCCATCCTTCACCTGCACCAATACGATATGTCAGACAGGTACGGTACGTATAATGGACCTGATCGAATGTGGTACCGAATGTACTTGTAGCTTATATTTTTCCTCTCTTGTAAATCAAAATGGAGTTACAGTATTTTCTGAAAGAATAAGGCCATCTGGAAGACTCAAGCACAGATGGGAGGTTAATATTAAAGTGTATCTTAAATTAATCGGTTGGGAGGAGGGACATGGACTCATCTGATCAGGCTACGGGTAGGGACAGGTGTCGAGCGCTTTTAAATGCGGTAATGAGCGTTCGGGTTGCATAAAATTGGACGAATTTCTTGAGGAGCTGAAGAACTTTTAGCTTTTGAAGAATTGGGTTCCCCGTGGAATTAGTTTATTAATTAGTTAAATTAATTTGACCTTCAGGTGACCGTGAAACGTGATAATTTCTTATAATAAACCAAGTAGATGCACTAATTTCTCAAATTTATTTTTCGAATAAAACTCTACATGTTTCGGACAGTTCCTCTGTCCATCATCAGGAGTTTTTCACTGTACACACTGCCCGTGGTATATGTCATACAGGTTTGCTGACAGCTCGACAGCTGTCAGCAAAACTGTATGACATACACCATCGCTGTGTGTTCAGTGAAAAACTCTGGTGATGGACAGAGGAACTGCTCGAAACATATCAAGTTTTATTCCAAAAATGAATTTGAGAAATTAGTGCATCTAATTGGCTTATTATAAGAGTAGTTAAATTAGTCAGTCAGTCGGTCACCTCAGTCAGCCAGTCAGTTAGTTAGTTAGTTATGGTGCTGTAATATTGCTGTCTCCATAACAATCAGAGCCATCTTCATTGGCAGAACTGGGGCTGCAAGAGAGTAACATCTGTCCCGGAAGAAGACAAAAATAAGGGGCTCATCGAAGAAAGCCAGAAAATATCTTTTTATTGAAACAAATAAATGGTCTGTTATTGAATAATCAATTAAAATTTTTTACTTCGTATCTGAAGTGGTTTTATTAAGTGACGGCCTAGGTTACCTGTAGGAAGAAATTCTGAATTGTCCTCCAAACGATATTTGTGTGTGTCGTATCACGATGCGTGTCCCTAATATTGCCAACCCACCAATCATTTCCCCAATTGAAGGAAATTATTCGAGACCTTATTGCACTCTGGCGCCTGTGAAGACGTCGCAGCATCCCATTTCTTGGATGCAAGAAATATAGTCGTTGTTTACAAAATACCACCTTCACTTACAAAATGTGTCGCAAGATGCCGGTGTAATACGAAAGTATCATTAACCAGAAAAATTAAGCCTTAACGGACGGCATTTGTAGGAAAATAATTCTTTTATATCTGTGTTCTGTTACGTGCTTAGAAAAATTTTTAAACATTATCTGTTTTAAAAATACAATTTCTTGTGTGACTAAGTGAATTTATACAGCGAAATCCATTGTTTTCGACTAATGCCTATATTAAAACACGAACAAGGAGAAAGGTGGTGATTATGAGATTCTCGTACATTTATATGCAAGTCAGACGGTGGTTCATAAGGAAAAAATACTAAGTTGGTAAAATTCCAGCAGTATAAGTGAAATGTTTACGTAGTAGGATGCCTCAGGATTGTATGACATGTACTTCACTTTCTAAGTTAACACTAAAGAAAACGCCTCCATTCTGCCTCAAGAAGAATAAACTTATTTAGAATTATGGTTCGGTTTAACCCATCTTAAGAGGAGGACAATGGCAGTTCCGAAACACTTCTATTTCCTTGCAAACCACAGTGATAGAGAGAAATTAAAGCTAAGATAAAGTTCACCCTGTAACAGGTCATGAAGGCACATAGAGGCAGTAGCAGTATAGCTCTTCTGTTTCTTAAACTTCTGCGGTACTGCGCTCCGGCCTGCTTTACTCCGGAAATGACCCGGTATCCCTTTTATACGAGGTTGGGTGTGCCCCAAGTCCGGACTGGACAGGTGCGGCAAATGTCGCCCCCCGCCGGGATTCTATCCCCGGACCGCCAAGTCCATAGCGAGTCACTGTATCGACTGAGCTACCCCGGTCCATGATACGGAGAAATTAGAAAACCAAAACATTCTATGAAGTCGGAACAAACATCAGAGTTTTCCGTGGTGAGCGCAAGGCAAATAACATAAGCATCGTGTGACTTCATTTGTTCACAGAAAGTGAAGCGACAGACAGACTTCCACTGCTTCCTTCACTCTGCAATCATTAGAAACGAAGTATATTGTCAGTGCATGGGCGTGTTTTGTTTCGAGCATAAGAAGTTAGTTACTAGAACTGGGATGTGAAAAGTTACTTTTGTTGTTGAGTGTATGAATGTCAGTGGTTGTTAGGTTTAGAGGAAGAATTATATCGTAGGGAGGGGAGCTCGCATTTCGTATAGCTGACGGGTTGCTTTTCTTTATCTTCAACTTCTTTTTCTCTTATGTTACGGTTCACTTCGCCTCAGCGCGTCTCTGGCGTCGTGGCGCTGCGGTATGACTGCAGAACTCGACTTCAGCAACATCAGCTGTCATCTGACTTTTGGACGCTTTTCCCAAAGCATACTGCAACACATTTTCTGTCCTTAGATTTCTTGTTTTCCATCCTACTTTACCTAGACGCTTCTCCTCGTTTCTGTATCTCTTATTTAACCATATAACCCTTGGCTTTCCTTTCGTGAAAGTGAACTTATAAATAGGTATGTCAGTGGAGATTTCTGAAAAACGAAATACGGAAGTTTGTGGAGTCACAACTGTGTTTCTTATGAACAAAGTTTGAAACAGAGACGATGTATCTGTGGTTTACTTTCTTGCTGTTTAATCCCAAGGACTTATCATAAAACAAAAAGACAAAAAAGAGAAGCAAAGGCTTCGTGATGAAACGTTCCATTCAAATGTTTTATTTAGTGTGTTCAAAAGAGCAGATTAACTAATATATTAACTACACAGTATGATAACCTATTTATTAGGCTCGCGTATACGACTTTCGACGCAATAGGTTAGCCAGCCCAAAAATTTTTTATGATAATTTTTCCATGTGTAATTTACAAAATACTTGCAGGCGATTTGTTGGTAATTGTTAATATTCGTACGGAACAAACAAGTGAATTTGTGATCTACATTCACATGCGGTTTTACACTTCCACAGGCATCAAGCGTTACGTTACACGTAGTATTGCTAGCTTTCCGTCTTTGTCTTTTATTTTCGCATCCAAAGAAGCAAAGGCTATGCTTCTTCCGGTCTTCCTTTACAGGATGACGAACGTACATATTTTAATTGTATTGAACCTTTCGTATTGTAAAACAATCTCTTCAATGTTCTTTCAAGCATTCTACATGTCTATCGCTTCTCATTCTCCTATGTTTTATCACCGTAATAATAATAATAATAACATAATATGGTTTAACTATATCTGCGAAGAAACAAAATCGATGGCATTTAAAGGGCGAAATCCAGTGAGAACTAAAATTGTAACAGAAAACAAAACTATAGAACCAGTAATTTTTTTTAACTATTTAGGAAATATGATATCTTATGAAGGAGAATTGGACATTGATAACAAATTAAATACCTTTTTGAAAATTACAGGTATTTTAAATAATGATTTTAGACCACAAAATCTCTTAGGAAAACAAGAATAAAACTATACAATACACTAGCCCTTCCAGTTTTGTTATATGGCAGCGAAACCTGTACTGTTAAAGCAAGGGACGCCAGAAGAATAACAGCAGCAGAGATGAAATACATGAGAAGAACAGCAGGATACACTTGGACAGATTAGAAAACAAATGCACAAATTACAAAGGATTTAAAAATAACACCAATTTTGGACAAATTAATGGAATACAAGAGAAACTGGATACAACATATAAATAGAATGCCTCGAAGTAGATTACCCAGGGTAATGAAACACTACTACCCAACTGGCAGAAGGAATCATGGTAGACCTTTGAAGAGACTGCTAGATACGTGAGACAGGAACGGGTCAACAAGTGACCCAACTCCATGACAGACATGTGATGACGATTATAGTAATAATAATAATAATAATAATAATAAGGCCTGTATTTCTTATCCATTTAAATGGCTGAATCTTAGTGACAAACGGTACTCTGTATCATAACTGGCTTTTGGATTTTTGTCGTTTCAGAACACTTCTTAACCCTATAAATCATGTTGATTAACGTACACCCGATGTAAGCCTTCTTGCATTTGAGTACTTTGCATTCCGGCAAGAGAGTATATTTTTGTGGCGCTCAGAATAAACAGCGATACTTCCCAGAACATTATTCAACAAATGGTCGTTTTTATCGAGAAGGACTCATTCTCGTGTGGTGGAAACTGGATTTTTATGTACCGTTTAGATGAATTTCATAATTCATAATTTTAATTTACATTATTTTCTTTCCTCTGAAGCGATCTGGGCCTAACCTGCTTGTCTCAAGAGTGCTGTGCTGTATATAGGTACATGCTTGCTAATTAATGAATTCGCAGTCCATTACTGTGCTTTTAAATAAGGAATCTATCAGCTGTAGTCATCTTGAATATTGTGTGTTTCAGTTGGACTGAAGTTAGAAAGTTTCTTTCTGCTTTCTTGGCGAACGGATCACAAAGACAATACGTGTAGTCGAGTTCGTGTTCGTCCCTTCCTATTTCTGAGAGTCCCAGTGGGATATTGATTAAATTTTGTGTCATACAGTATATATGTGATGTATCTGTATTTTATATCTGTGCCAAATACTGTTGTGCTAAGAAGTCCTGCAGTTTGTCCATACGGCGTATATAATACGCATTTTACACAGTTTTCGCAATACGTGTTGACTCTAGTGGACATAGACTGTGTTTTATATGGGGCACGAACCAAAGTCCTTTTTATATGTAGTTTATGTGGCAGTCTTCAGAAGGTCTGTTTATGTTAGCCTAGGTCTGGAACCTGGTTACCTGAAGCTCAAATAGGACATTTATTTCTGGAAAAGTACAAAAATTTGTAGCATGCAAATATAAAATATTGATTTTTTAAAAATATTTTCTCGATCAGGATTAGGCGTGTATTTGGAATTCCTAATTCCAAGACAACGGACAGTCGTCTAAAAAGAATAATAAGTACCAAATGTCGTACACAGTCGGTTGTACCTCTTGATGATGGCCGTAGATAAGCCCGAAACATGTTGAGGTTGACGAAATATACTAAGAATAAATTGTGCATCAAGTTGGTTATTTTACACGATTTTTCGGGTGATTAAGTAAAAAATAATAAGATGGGCGGGGTATGTAGCACGTATGGGGAGAGGAGAGGTGCATACACGATTTTGGTGGGGAAACCTGAGGGAAAGAGATCATTTGGAAGACCCAGGTGTAGATGGGACGATAATAAATTGATCTTCAGGAAGTGGGATGGGGAGGCTTGGACTAGATTATCTGGCTGAGAATAGGGACGGGTTGCGGGCTCTTGTGAATGCGGTAATGAACCTTCGGGTTCCATACAATGCGGGGAATTTCTTGACTAGCTAAGGACTTTTTAACTTCTCAAGAAGGACTCTGCACCATGGAGTTTGCTTGTTTGCTTGTTTATACCTAAGCTAAAGTCAGAGTAGTGGGATAGAGATCATAACAAATAATGGCTTTACATTTAAAACTTCATAAAACAAATGCCATCTCAGACGTTTTACTGGCTGGAATGCACACGTCATGACTGTGTGTGTGTGTGTGTGTGTTGTCTGCTACTATGTACTAACACGTAGCTGTTGCTGGCGCAAGCGCATAGTCGCGAAAAGCGCACTACGTCATTCTCTGTCCAGTCTTCTGCATGCATCAGAGCGGCTACGATTGGGCGTATTTTCTTGAAATTTGATTTTGGGTACTTCTGTGAAATTCTGTAGAGAAAATCCAAATTTGGTTAAAATCAGAAAAAGGGACTGGACACTTTACATGACCCTAAATACGTTTTGTTTTTACCGGCGATATTAAGTCGCCACAAAACATCCCTGATTGAAATGGTAGCAGGCTTTTAGCATAGCCGAGGAGGTACAAACATTACGCGGAACCGCCACAATGCTACGTTACACTTAAATTTCCCGCTGTGCAACAGTTGCCATTATGAAGATCATGTAAGTTATGCCGATATCACACCGCCTCCTTCCGAATCCATTTGGTCAGTTGCGTCAATTTCATAAAACTGAATACAGGTGTTACTGCGATGGAGAACTGCGCATCCTGGCATTCTGTATCTCCCGGTGTTTGAAAAGACCGACTGACGCGACGACCTTTGGAGTTCGTAAAATGTCTGTGGCTGAAGTATGCTTCATTTATTGAGAAAGGCGTATATTTCATACAGCAGTGTGAAATAATACCGTTGCTGCTGTCGATATGTTTTCGTGCTCTTTCTGTAACGTACAAACTACAGGATCACCTCTGAAATCTGTACGGTGTTATGTCGCAGCTACAGGATGGAAATACAGCTTGGTCAACATAGTAACTAGGCAAGGGTTTGGAAGATCCGGTTTTCGATTCAAGGCAGAGGAAATAAATTTTTCGGAATTCAGAATGTACAGCGCCGTTCTGAGACCGAGTCATTCAATATATACCGGGGGTTCTTTCTTCGGGGCCATAAGCGGTCTGGGCGTGAATATTACGAATACTCAGCCCCATGTAGCTCTGGGGGTAAAAATAAGTGGCTATAAACAGTTGCATGCCGTGCGCTGAGATGACTTAGCCGGGTGAGAATGTTGAAATCTGCACGTGCTATTGCATTGGGTCACCAGAATGCACCAGGACGAAGAACAGTGTTTTTTTCACACTTGTTTAACACATTTTTAAATGTAACATTCATAGGTCTGTGCATCACTAATATGAGGCTTATTCAGAAAGTCCTTCATTGAACATCCGAACCCATTTCCTAACCATGCCATCACTCATCGCATTGTCACCATACACTCGACAGATCTGGTGATGAATCTCACTTGGTAGCACATTCCTAGAGTTCAAAAAGCGAATTACAGACCGTATTTCACAGTCGGCGGCCCCTTCAATTGTCTTAAACATGTTTAACGACAGCAACGAACCTAAACATAACACGAATATCACGAAATGGCGTCTGTGGCTTCTCAATTGATAGAGGAAGTCACTGCACATGCGCAAAGTGACAGACTCGAGGATGCGCGAGAGATATGCGCAGACAGTACTTTCGGAATAACCTACGTATATTCGCAGAGTACAACCAACAAGACGCAATGTTTCACAATTTATTTTTTTCTGTAGGACGCTCTGCATGTTTCAGACAGGTTTTCCGTCCATCATAAGGAGCTCAAAACTGCACATACAGCGTTGGTCTGACAAATACCTGACGCTGTATGTGCAGTTTTGAGCTCCTTATGATGGACGGAAAACCTGTCTGAAACATGCAGAGCGTCCTGCAGAAAAAAGTAAATTGTGAAACTTTGCATCTTGTTGGTGGTACTCTGCGAATTGTTTAACACCATTAGTGACTTTAACGAAAAGGCTCTAAATTATGTTTTAAGTAAAAGAATAGCGCCATACTGCTCACATACAAGCTAATGAAATTTACTGCGTGACAAGCTTTTAAAAAATTCGAATTCTAGGTCTCGATTGTTTAGAATGTAAAATAGGCAGACGGCACCCACGCTGAAGTGTCGCGATAATTAGTTATCCGATAAAGATGAGGGTATGAAATAGAATAAGTAGGTTGACTGTAAACATGTTTATCCGATTTTGTAAATACAAACATGACGATGGAGCGAAACTTTGAGGTTGTACCTGGCAGATTTCAGATATCGGAAATGTGTGCAACAAAGAAACTTAGAACGAAGAGAGATAACTCTGATGTAAGTTGCACAGGCGTTTCTGTGGGCTTACAGTTGAAGGCAAGAACAGAATCGGTTCCCAGCTGCGGTCTGAGAAAGAGACAGATAAAGAGCAGTGTCTTATCCTATACCTCTATTTTTGTATGCATCTTTTGCGTAGGGTCCATAAAATTAATTTATTAGAGAAACATTGCAGTTTTTATGTTTCTTTAATGTTTTGTTGACCTGCATCGTGATATATCTGTACAAAAGAACCAACAAGATGCACTATTTACTTTCAATTTGTTTCGATAATTAACCTCTACATGTTTCGAGCAGTCTTACTGCCCATCATCAGGAGGTACTACTCTGTATATACAGCAATTGACTGGCTGTTGGCAGGATCGATCCTGCCAGCAGCCAGTCAACATAAACGCATGACACATACCAATCGCTGTATATACAGAGTAGTACCTCCTGATGATGAGCAGTAAGCCTCCTCGAAACATGTAGGGGTTAATTATTGAAGTAGATTGAAAGTAAATAGTGCATTCTCTTGGTTCTTTTTGTAAGAACAATTGCAGTGTCTATCCGCCCACATTTTGAATCCACAAAATTGCTCTTATTCGCTTCTTATTCTAATTGGTATTCGTCCAATATGAGAACTAGATCTCTGTAAATTTTCAGAAATTTTCTCAGTGTACAAAGACGTTGCACGGAATTATAAAACAGAACTAACTGAAGTGTTTATCCTACACATTGAATACTTTTCGGTGCAATTTGCGTATATTGAAGTGAATGTAAGACCTAAGGAAGATGAGTTTGACTAGTGGTCTCATCGTCTGGGGTTCCTTACCACAACTTTTTGAGAACTGGGATTGTTTTCGTTTTCAACTGGAAAATGGGAGGGGGGAGGGAGAAGGATTCTAATATGCTAGTCCCATCACTATACTTCTACTCCTCCTTTCCAGCTGAAGACAAACACAGACCCACTATTCGAAACGTTATGTAAAATGAATTCAAGGTAATGGAAATAGCCAACAACACTTGTCAGGCGTGGCTCGTGTATTATCAGCAGAATCCTGTAATAGTACTGACATAACGAAAATAATATATTAGTCGTTCTGTAACTTCTTTGTGTTGTGTGTGTTAGTGATCTTGTTTAGAGACAACAGTTGTGATTCCATTAGCCGCGGTTTCTGCTCAGCCCTTAAGCGCCAAACAACTGCTTTTTGTTCAAGTAAATGAAAACCAATGATAATAATCCCATTAGTGAATCTATAATATAGCAGCCTGCATGAGAAGCCGAGAAGTTTTCAGCAGAACCCGACATTTCCTCCTTTTAGGAATTCTGCGAACACAACGTTACATTAGGTCATATTTATGCCTTGTGTATCGAGATACCCGATTTCCAGTCTCAACCCGGAGACCTGCCATCCCGGCTGAGGGTTTGTATTAGTTTTCTGTTCCTCCAATCAGGAGCAATTACCTCATACTGGGCAAAGATAACTTCCTTCTGCATTCTGTCAAACTCATTCTTTGTAATCGTTATGTCATTCAGCGTTACTGATTATGTCCTTAAACAAGTCATAAGTAAATAAACAAGTAACTATCTTTATGAAAGCACAGGTTCATTACCGGGGTTACAGTTTCCTGCTACCGGATCAAACTTATGAAACAGTCGTTAAGTTTAACGTACTGTCGTTTCTCGATATATTTAAACATTCTTGTCTCATCTCTGTCAAGTTTCCGCCACTTTAAGGAACAGTCAACCAATACCCACCCGTTCCTTCCTGCTATAGGACATCATAATTGGGAACTGTCGCTTTACACTTATCAGGAGCTTACATTTGCCTGCATTGTTCTAGTGCATGGTTTGTTGTCACAGAGGTTCTTCAGGGCTGGCAAATGTTTAAGTCACGGATGCACGCACGCACGCACTCACACGCATATTAATTCATGAAAGCATACATACATACATACTACATACATGCATACATACATACATGCATGCATACATACATACATACGTACATACATGCATGCATACATACATACATATATATAAATAATGCATACATACAAACATACACGCATACATACATACATACATATGTATATACATGCATACATTCATACATACATACATGCATACATACTTACATACATACATACACACACACACACACACACACAAATACTTACGTAGTTAATTACGTACTCAATTACTTACGCACTAACATGCTTACTTCCTGTAGCTAGTTAAGTCCTGGTGGTAGTATATTGTTCTGCTTTACACCTGTTGTAACTTACAGCTGAAAATGTTTCAAACAACTGGCAGCAGAAAGGTCGTACAGGGTTATCCTGTGGCTAAGAGATCCCTACCCTCACAAGAGGATGCAGGATTTCCGATTGTGTAATTACTTAAGAATTAATTTTTTGTGACTTTTCTCGTCTCCACATGCCGAAAAGAAATAATGTTACTTTTTCTATGTTTATGATAGTAATAAAAGTGGAATGTGTTCAAGTGACCAACGACATAGCCCTTTGCTTTGTGCATAGCGTGTTGTTGCTACGACCCCTGCATCTTCCTTGACTTACCCTCTCTTCCAGGATGGACTTCACATATAGAGCCAAGTTTGGGCTACGTTTTAGCAGCATGCACGGCTCATGGGAAGGTCAGTCAAATTGACTTCGTAGGTCATCCAGTTAACAAGAAGGCAGTGGCCTGTGTTCGACTTCATTACAGTCCAGTTCACATAACATACAGGAGTTCTACGTCTTTGTGCACTGTAACAGTTCTTCTGTCTACCAAGCGTGAATGATAATGGTGGAGCCCATTGTTAATGTTATGGTACTCGGATGGAAATGCCAGCTGGTGCACCCATTAAGGTCATCCTTTCGAAGGGAACCTTCTTAGACACAGGTCGTGGTGGGTGTGAGATGTACACTGTTGTTATTAATGTGGAGACAGCATCACTCTGACCAGTTGCAAGAGGACAGGCTGCGACAGTACCTGTAAATGTCGAAGAAGGATTTTGTTGTGTAGCCCTCGTATCCAATGGAGGAAGAAAGCGATCACCCATGGTTATGGGCTTCATTGACCTGCAACACCAAGTCGAGAGCTACTCTTTCTTTAATTTTTATAAAAATGTAAGCCAAAAAATTAAAAAAATTTTCTAGAATTACTGCTCCTATTTCTGCTTTGAAAGTTTATGTCAAAGACGCCTTTAAATAACTCTATAAAATAAGATGTTAGCGTGCGAACCAATTTTAAAGTCACGAGGGATCTGTTTACAAAGCACAGACCAAAGTAATGGTCCAACTGAAGTTTGGTTCAACTAGTGTCTGAGAATTTAGTTAAATGTCGCGCTGTGAAATGGCAGGGGCGGTATTGAATTCAACTTTAACTTCTCCAGCGTTTTCCACAATTAAATTCAACCCTAGTCACCAGCTGCGTTTCTCGTTTTAAGTCACGTCGTACAAATTGCTGTTATAAAGGTGAATAAAAATTGCGAACATTTCAGAAGTCTGTAATCTACTTTTCAGTAGGCTTAATGGGGACAGAGAATTAGAATTCTGTGTACATTCCTCTGTGGGCCTTTCAGATTCACGTGTAAAATCACAACTCTTCTCCCAGAGTCGTTTTAATTCTGTGTTCTGCTTTTCTGCCCTGTTACTGCCTCATTTCGTTCCATTCAGTAAATCACAACTAACTTTATTAATTTTTATTCCACCTTCTGTTCTCTCTGACCACATAGACAGTATGCTAACGCTTAGTTGTGCCTCTGCCTTTTGTATTATTGTTGTTATTGTACAGGCAGGCAGAAAAAGAAGAGGTTATTGGTTTCTGAACTAGGTCTGCTATATTTTTATGCAAAGGAGATGGGGCAGCTTTATTGAGATTTGTAACACAGAACGCAACGAATAATTTTGCTGAGGGGAAAATTGAAAGTGCATTTTAGTAAGAATTGCTTCCATTAGTGAGATACAAAGAAAAAATTAAAATTGAAATAACTGCTTCATGTTACGAATTAAATTTTGTGCAGTTTTCCCTTAGGTGTTGATCGTTATTCGTCGGAAAACAATTTACAATTTTCTTGGGAAAGGAGTTTCATCACCAAGTTCACGAAAGTCGCCATTTGAACCTGTCCTAACATATATTACTGTTTTTCAAATATTTAAATGATATAGGCCCACTTACTAAACGAGGCAAGAAACAAATACACTATTAATATGTAGCCATTTATTCCGGTTATTCTTGTAAAGTTTCGGGTGTCATGTGACCAGAACATTAGGATTTTTTTTAATCCGCTCCTCGGTTTAGTGTTTTGTGTCGGCAGAGATTTTTGGTAGACCGACACTATGTCGAATGAATCCTATTCAATGCCTAAAGAATGTTATGTTGTATATTTGTTTGTTAAATGGGAAATTGCAAATTCTTTCAATCATTTTACGTTAAACACACAGTAATTAGTTATGAAGACGAAAAAATAACTGAATTATTTGAAGGATTACCATGCATTACACGATTGTAAACAGAAAACGAAACCTGACTTCACATGCCGATGGAGTGCAGGTGAACTCCTTCTTACAGTAACCTATGAGATTGTAGACAACTGCGCACTGGTATACCATGTTTGAAAATGAAGAGACTTGTAATTGTGCGGTATTTCTGATAGCCTTGCGGTCGAGTAGGTCCCGCTGTTTAACCACGAACTCTCGTTTGTGTACAAATTTTGGATATTTCGGCGCCTCGTCAATCAAATTCAGCCCTCTCCAACGGAGGACAATGTCAGACCATTGACAGTCTGCAGTCCGCTGTATCTCACTGTCAGTTTCGACGCCTCAGTTTCTATTTGCAATGCATGATGCAGGTGCGACACGAGGTGGCACTCGACCAGAGTGGGAATAATCCACACGTATAGCTGCCCTTGACAGCACAACTTTGCAGTAGCGAGTGGAAAGTTTTCTGAAGTAGGAAACTTGTGTGGTTGTTTTGTGGCGTCGGCTTCGTGACTACTGCACAAGTGTTCCTATAGACACACTCTGGCGCTCAAAGATACCAAAGATTTGTCCAGCAGCACAGTTGTTTATACACATCCTATAACATTAAGTTTACTTTAAAAGTCCTATTAGGTATAACGGAGGGCTAAAATAGTAATGCTTTGGTTATTATTTGTAATTTTATTGTAATATTATTGTTATTAGATTTTATTTTTTTTTATGTAAATTAACGTTCCCATACGCGTAAAGATAATTTGTACCGCAATTTTATGCTTTATTGTTTTGTAATTATGTTATAGGGTTCTGAGTTGTGTCATCCCCGTTGTGTGTTTAACAAATTCTGGACTAGCAACTGAAATGTTTTGTGCCTTCCTTTACAGTAGGTACATTTTCGCCTAATAAATTAAAATCTTCAGCATAAAACAGAAACAATGTCCCGTTCAATCTCAAACTCCCTCTACCACGGTGCTGATTGTAAAAGTGACTTAGTTACAATAATAGCTGTAAAACATAATCTGTGGGTAAACGTAATAGTCTCACTGACACAATTTCCTTTTCATATGGACTTCGTCCATCATCTAAATTTTCTTAAAACACAACGTTTCGGAATTCGACTGTGCTTCCTTCTTTAGGAAAAGACGCACGTAACCTGGTGGACCCTCGAGATTATTCTCAGTCACCGGGTACCATAGAAACTCTCAGCTTGTTAAGATATGCGCCTGAGAACAGATCGAGTTCACGGGTTGTAACGGGAAGAGAGCTATATGAAAAATGAACACCACCACAAGGCGTACAAATAAAGCCATGAATGTAAAACCATAAAAACCCATAATAAAGAACCATTAACTCAGGCTGATCAGACCACCGATACAACGCAGGAACCAGAGACTGTAGCAGTGAGTCATACGCCATCGTCAAAGACCTGCAGTGTTGAATTGGAATTCAAAGGCTTTAAAAATATATCTGATGTGGCAGGAATTTAGGAAAATAACAGTGCGTCATGAAGTTACTCAAATGTCCAGAACTACCTTTTTCCGGGTTATCACGCAGCGAGTATTTGTAATTCCTTAGAGACTTTTCGAGACAACCTATTGGCCCCATCATCAAGGCTCAAGAATCAGATACTTGACCCTTGAAGATGGGACCAATAGGTTGTCTCGAAACGTCGGTAACGAATTACCACTACTTGCTGCGTAATAGCCCAGAAGAGTGCAATTCTCATCTACTTTGTGACGGTAGCCCGAAATCGCGCATTGCTCAGGTGTTTTTAGGTGGTGAAAACTATTTTGAAATTATGTTCCCGTGTATCTCAGTAGACTTAAAGACAAAATATGAGTAAGTGTAATTTAGGCACTCGCAATAAGTAAAAAATAATAGTTGCGCGTCTTCAGTAAGTGGACGTAAGGCTCAGTGAAGGATACAAGAACAAGGAATACGCTGTGAGAAACCGAAAGCTGTCCAATGGAAGACCCGATAAAAATAGACAAATTTCCTGTTCTGTTGTCGTAACACTGAAGCTTGCCTGATCCAACCTGCAGGAACCAGAGACAGGAAATCCTGATAGACGGCCAACAGTGACAGAAGACAACACGAATTGGCGTCTCTCTCTGCTAAAAATTGATCCAATATAACTTCGTTCATGAAATGGCAAAAGGCTGGTAGAAAAGCGACAGTTTTTTACGGACGGTTCGTCCTGAAAATCTCGGAAACTTCTGAAGATAAGGAAAGGAAATTATAAAAGTCTCAGTGAATCTTTAGTATTTCTGTGTCTGGCGTATCGACAATCCGATAGGCCTGTAGACGCTATGAAAGGCACCTGAAGGTTAGGGAGAGTTCAGATCGTTCTTCTGTAGATACTGGACTTTTGCAGGCGGCAATAAAATTCGCCACACTCCCAACAAAATGTTAAGACACAACTCTGTTATGGCGCTCTAACCTTTACGCGCGGTATGGAGGCAATACCATCCTCATCTTGAGCTACTAATTCGTCCTTCACAATTGCCGTGCCGCACAGCGGCTCGACGTGTGTACCTGTGTGGTTCTGACAGCGTTGTAAATAAAACGGAAAACAGTTGACTAGTTTAGTCTGGAAGGGAAAAGTTTTGTACCAGACATATTGCATTCTTACTTCATATTTTTCTCCGCTTGGAAATACAGTCGATTTTACCGAGATTTGTGAAGGAATGTTATTTTGAAACCTTTTGTTAGAATCTTCAACTATGGTTTTCTAGCCTACCGAAGAAGGGAAGATTATTTTTAGCAGATCCATGACATTTTTCTCGGTGTTTCACAGGACGTCTCTAATTATAGCTCTTTCTCATGTTTTATTGTCCAAATAATGCACTCAAATACATAAAATCGTCAAACTATTAAAAACCAATTAAACCTATAAAGGCCGCTCCAACACGTTTCTGTTCATGCAGGAACCGTCATCAGGGAACCACAACCAGTGCTTAGCTAAAATTACAGTCTTGTTCAACTGTGCGTGTCGGTACAGACGTTTGCTGACAGCTTGCGAGCAGGATCAGGACGGAACTGCAATTCCGTTCTGATCCTGCTCGCAAGCTGTCAGCAAACCTGTATGACATATACCATTGCTGTGTGTACAGTGAAAAACTCCTGATGATGGACAGAGGAACTGTCTGAAACATGTAGAGTTTTATTCCGAAAATAAATTTGAAAAATTAGTTCATCTAATTGGTTTTATTGTAAGAATAGGATGCACGGCTATCTGGACGTCAACTTAGCCACTATTAGCTTGGTGGTAACTGTCCGTCCATCAGTCTGTCCACACGGAACAACGCGGCTCCCACTGGACTGAGTTTCATTGAATTTGATACCAGAGGATTTCTCCAAAATCTGTCGAGAAAATTAAGGGTTTATTAATGTTTGAGAAGAACAAAGGGTACTTTACATAAAGACCTATTTATATTTATGATAATATCTCACTTAATTCTTCTTAGAATGAGCCAAATGTTGCACAGAAAATCTGAACACACAATTTACGTTCAATAATTTTTTTCCTAAAATTGTATCGTTTATGAAATCATGTGGAAAAGTATGGTAAAGCCACACAGACGACAGATGGCAACGTAACGCGGTGCAGAAGCGAGATGATATGCATGCAGGATACCTGGGGCACGACTACAGACACACATTCGCAATATTCAATACACAATACTTCTGCACCAACTATGGTGACGCGAACACACCGCAATATTACGTTATACGTATTTTGTCTGGTTACAAATTTGATAACAACGACCTTTGGGGGACTCTGCGTCAATGTCCGTCTTTCTGTGACCTCTTAGAAATGTCTGAACCTTTAGACAGATATTTTTATAGCTCGGCATTAAAGACTTTCACTGGAAGTTGTCTGGCTAATTTAATGTTTTGTTGACCGTGCATATTAATATATCGATACAATAAGAACCAACAGGATGCACTATTTACATTCAATTTATTTCAATAATTAACCTCTACATGCTTCGAGCAGGCTTGCTGCTCGTTATCAGGAGGTACTACTCTGTATGTACAGCGATTGGCATATGTGTAATGCGTTTATGTTGACTGGCTGTTGGCAGGATCGGATCCTGCCAACAGCCAGTCAGTCGCTGTATGTACAGAGTAGTACCTCCTGATGATGAGCAGCAAGGCTGCTCGAAACATGTAGGCGTTAATTATTGAAACAAATTGAAATTAACCCTTATCCTGCTAAAGTAGAGAATATGGTGAGCTCCAAATAATGCCAGCAAAAGGCAGATGGGATTTAATTCCGCGTGTAAAGGGTTAAATAGTGCATCCTGTTGGTTCTTTTTGTTCGGGTGTGGCTGTTCTGATTTTCGGCGGTGTCGAACCATAACAATGCACAGTTCCTATAAGATCGTTAAAACCTAGAGGCACTTCTACCTAGATCCCATAAACCGCGCAACAAATGTTATGTAACGTTCGACACGGTAGACTTCCAGCACGCATTATGGAGCAGTTGCGATTTTTATCCAGATTGATTAGAATAAAGCCTAGTTCACGTAAGACCAAAAATGTACCCATTCACTTATCGCCCAAAACGTCCCACGGGCTTTGTTTAAGTTATCTGTGCCAAACTTCTATTAAACATCGTCGAAACTTCTATTAAACAATGTTGTGCATTCCCAATTTTCAACCACATTGATTAATAATAAAGTCCAGTTTACGCAAAGCCATGGCTGCACTTTTTCATATAGCTCATAGACCTCCGACAAACTTCGCTGAAATTCTATGTGGGAGCATTGCACTAATTTTCATTTCATGGTTCCCAGTGTGAAGTAGGCCGAACACGGAGAACAATGGTGGCGGTTTTGGGTGCAACGTAACGGAATAGATCTAAACCACCTTGTTACGTGTAAAAGCAGACAGAAGGGCCAGGCAAGCACACAAGCGAAGGCAGTGATTGAATATTCATTGTAATATGTATTCAACTACTCCTCAGACATTATCTGGGGAATAATGTACACCATTCCGTGTTACGGTGGGTGTAGAGCGTATTTCCTCAACGTTAGTCTTCGACTCCGAACACACGCTGCTAGTCACCAACATGTTATGTCACTTCGTCCACTTACAGGCTGCAAGCCTTTCCTACGTACAACCAAATTTCGTGTCACGTTCTTCTTCTTAAGAAGTTCATATTCCAGCTCTTCGTCCGTAGATTCTCTGTCCTTTAATGAAAACCGAAGTTTTATCACCGTGTTTATAGTAACTACAAATTGCTCCAGATGTATTAATTCCTTACTCTCATAGTTTATATCTTTATCCATATTAATACTATCCCCATCGGAAATACGTAACCTTTGTATGGTGAAGGTGTATAATGAAAACAAGAAGACACTTGGAAGAGGATACCAAGGCCGGTACTGGCATTATTTTTTTTAACATTCGAATACTAAATTATTATTATTATTATTATTTTATTGTTGCTTTTATAATACTCGCCACGTGGCTGTTCACTCAGAACGTTAATACAAATAATTGAATAATAATTATTAGTATTTTTATTATTATGTAGTGGTGGTGGTGGTGGTTGTGATGGTGGTATTGATCGTCGTGGTGGTGGTGGTAGTAGTAGTAGTAGTAGTAGTAGTAGTAGACATGTGCGTGCACCACATCTTAGATACTTTGATACTTCACAAAGGATTCTCATCTTAAAATGAAACTCGACAACGAAGGAAGCCTGTCTCTTATTCCATTTGTGAATATAGCTTCAGGACAGTCTGTTACACAGTGGGATGATGAAAGTTACCCGCAGAAGTTGGCGTCATGTAACTGTGTCTCAGTGTTCTAAGCATGCTAGGGCGTCCTGTGAGATTAACGTTTTTAACCTAATTAGTGTTTGATTCTTCCTGGTTCATAAATTTTTATGACTTCTGTATTGGAACTGAAATTATCTTTATGTTCTTAATGGATGCAAATTTCACCAGCTAAATTTGAATGGTGTAGGGAAATCTTCGCACAATGTTCGTTCTTCAATAAGCTGCTGCTCTCTACCACTGCCGATTGTCCACTGCACTCTTCCTTACCGCGGTCCACATTATTGAGATGCGCATTTTGAACCTGCAGGAGAGTCCTTCAATAAAATAAGGGCATTCGTTTGTGGTCATTGAGTGCAAAGACTGATGTCTTACTTTAGAGTTGGCTTTCATCTTACACGATAACCAAAGCCATTTTTAAACATCCATGTACGTTCGAGACTGCGGAATTGATCACCCGGAAGAACGAAATTGAGAAATGAAGATAATTTTAAAGTGAATCTGAAACAAACGTTTTGGTTTTGGACGGAGTATCTTTGTGGACGGTGGCGGGGATAGATACTTGCTAGGGGCTGAAGTTTTCCAGGTTCTGAACCCGGTAGGGTGCGAGATTTTCAGCACGGGTCAAAATCGGCCAAGAGGTCCTTCCAGCCTCTTGTACAATGGGAATCGGAGCCCTTTAAAAGTGGTTAAAAGTCGAGGCGTGGCGGTGACTACCCACCCCATATAGCAGCACCGAGGTTAAAGAAAGAATAGAGTTACACTATACCTCCACTTCAGCCCCCCAACCCCCTGCCATAATGGTGTGTTATACAGTGGACTTATCTTTAGTGTATCTGCGACGGTCTGTTTTGAACACGGGAATTCAAGTTTAATTTGCGTAAAATTCAGGGTATTTCTTGGTCAGTTGAATGGCTATCCATTTCTCAAGAAAAACTTTTTCCCTTGAAATTAGTTACTTTGTTTTAGCACACAGGCAGGTTCCTTGTCACTTATAACCGACAATCCGGAAGAACGCCCTTTTTCCTTATACATAGTATACATGGCCTCCAGTGTGTGTGTTTTAGGCTGATTCACAAAATTGCGAAAAAGTACTATTAGATTCGGCATATCTGTCATTACGTCTTTCCGTCTGTCCATCCGTCCGTCCGTCTGTCGGTCCGCATGGAACAACTCGACTCTCTTACAAGGATTTTCATTAAATTTGAAATTTGACTATTTTTCGAAAATCTGTCCATAAAATTCAAGTTTCATTAAATTCTGACAATACTAACGTGTAATTTACATGAATACCAGTACAAGGTACATTTTGTGTCATTTATCGCTCAATTTTATGCGCAATAACTTTTTTTTTGTTTGAAAATCGTGCCCTTTGAGAGATACGTGGTGCGTTCAAGTTGTAAGGTCTCCTAATTTTTTTCTCAGGAATGGAAGTAGGTAGAAACGTTAAAGTTGTTGGAGATGACGTGGCTGTTCTTTAGGTTGGGTGAGACCAAATGGCAACACTGTCCTACCCGTTGAATGCTTGTGACGTCGTTGAGTGACAGTAGTGTTTTAGATACTGAAAATGGCGACGTTTACATTCGAAGAACAGC
>Ga0131853_10004687_pt1 | contig 24513 bp, 23 predicted proteins | sample TergutLab28metaG_FD_92764 | JGI IMG/M metagenome (GOLD analysis project Ga0131853, IMG submission 92764) | Labiotermes labralis P1 segment gut microbial communities from Petit-Saut dam, French Guiana - Lab288 P1 (version 2) (version 2) | ecosystem: Host-associated > Arthropoda: Insects >...
AACGACCCCAACGACAGCTCCTCCAAGTGGAAACAACAACTTACCACAAACTGGTGCAGCAGTTGCAAACACAGCATTCGCTGGACTTGCACTTGTTGGAATTGGTGCTGCAGCATCAATCTTCAAAAACAAGAAAAAATAATCAAAATATTAAAGCAACCATTCAGCCTCTTTTGAGGCTTTTTCTATACAAAAAAACTTGGAACCACCTTATGAGGAGCAGATAAAAGTGCATCGTAAGAACGAATTTTATTTGAATAGCTACTCTTTAAAGTGCTAGTTTAGAAGATATTTGCCTGTTATGCACCATTTTTTGGTTTGTGATAACTATCATGAGCCACTTTTTCTTGTTTGGAATTAATAGGCATTGACACGTATCAGTTAAATCTATATAATGAAAAGTATCTATTTAGCGAATTTTTGGATTTGATAACGTTAATCAAGGAAATCAGAAAATACAGATTGACAGATTTATCAAATGGACTGGATGCGATCGGACTGGTCGACAAAGGAACGATGAACGAACATTGATACGCATACGTCTATTTTAGTGAGAGAATTAATTGAATGGAGTGGACTTATATGAATATTACGATGATGGAATGCCCAAAGTGTAAAGGTGAATGTGAATTACTTATAAAAGCAGAAAGAGAGTTTCTTGTTTGTGTGTATTGTCGTAGCGAAGTGATGCTTGAAAAGTCTATCAAATCAAGAATGCAGAATGTTCTAACTATACGAAAGTTGCTTTTTTTTGCTATATTTAGTGTTGTAGGTTTGACGGCTATCCTATCTTTGATTGCATTACCTATGTTAGTATTTCAAGGGGAGGATTCAGCGTCGTATCATAAGATTTTGTCAAGCATAAATCAAAATAATGATGGCAACAATGGGACTGTAAATAGTACTGTAGTAAATAATTATTCGTATTCCGAATCGAGTGTAGTAATAAGGGTTGGGGATCAGACGATTACTGCTAGAGAGCTAGAAATAGTTGAAAAACTTCATGATTTTGGGTTTTATATCTTTAATCTAAGTTGGCATGTATATTATGAGCTAGCAGAGATGTTAATATTCCAATACGCTAAAGAGTTAGGACTAGATGCAACTCTAGATGAGGCTCGAAGAGCTAAAGAACGGTGGCTGCGTGATTTTCCAGATCACGCTCTTGGAATGGAACCTAATGACGCAGAATATTGGGAAAGAGTAATACTGAGACAGTATCAAAATGATTTTACAATTGTTAATTTATATGAATACTATGATGATTTAGATTATCGAGCTCTCAGTAATTTGCTCGTTCGAGAGTGGATCATTGAAAATCCAGAAATAGCCGCTCGGTTTAGGCTTGAAGAAGTAATGGCAGCTCTCCCAGAAAGGGATATGCAATTTATTTCACTAGAAGATCTTGATTGGAATGCATTTGGTGAAGGAGCTGCGAGCGACATCTATGAAATTATTATTGAAGAAGAAAATGAGAGAGGATTTGACACCTTTTATTTTATCGAAAATGAAAATTTAGAACAGATTTTGATATGGTTATATGAAAATCAAGAATCATTGTCTACTGACTGGCGTGGGAGCTCATTTGTAGTAATTATTTATTTTGAATGTTCCACTAGAAAAGCCACTCTTTACGTTCACGAACTTTCTCATACTGAAATTATATCTATTTTAAGTGATGAATCAGGTTGGCATTAATCAAATATTACGAGATAAATGAAATGGAATATCAAAGAGCATCTATAACACTTTTTCATTCAAATCGGTATCTGGCATTACGCCCGAAAAGCATGGATTAGAGCTTTAAACTTTCCAATTATAGTTTTTAATAATAAGACATGCCGCCGTCATATTTAATGTATCATAATTGCATTTCTGCTACATAACTAAGGAGGAAGATATATTGGAAAAAATTATAATACCCAATTTTCAGCAAAGTTGAGAATGCGTTGGTAATTTTTATGGGGTTGCCCTAGTAAAAGAGCGAACGTGATTGCTTAAAGGTGTTAATTCTATCTAGGTTATGGTATAATTTTTAAAAACGAAAGGTGTGTTTCAAATGAAATTACTAATTACCTCAGACATTCACGGCTCTCTATCAGCTACAAAAAAAGTGTTAGAAGCTTTCAAAAAAGAGCAAGCTGATTATTTGATATTTTTAGGAGATGCGCTTTACCACGGTCCAAGAAACCCCCTGCCCGATGAATACAATCCAGCAGAAGTGGCAAATTTACTTAACACAATCAAAAATAAAATCATTGCAGTTCGCGGAAACTGTGACAGCGAAGTCGACCAAATGTTACTTCACTTTCCAATAACTGCCGAATACCAAACCATCCCATTGACACACGTCAGGAAACTTTTCGCAACACATGGACATATTTTTGAGCCAACAACCATGCCAGAAAATGTGGAATCGGGTGACATCTTTGCTTTCGGACATATTCATCTTCCGATATTAGAGAAAAATGAAGCGGGATTTTTGATCTTAAATCCAGGATCAGCAGCATTGCCAAAAGAAGACCATCCTCCAACCTATGCTGTTATTTCTAGTGATAAAGTCGAAATTAAAACATTCGATGGGGAAGTTTATCGGAAGCATGTTTTAAACGGGTAATGCGGAATGCCAAAATTTTAAAATGATTTGTTTGAGTAGGCAATTAAAAAATATAGATGTTTAATAGCTGAAAACTATCTATCAAGCTGAGTGCGAAAATCATCCACAAATGGTGATTTTCGCAAAATGTGGATGATTTTATGGGCAGAATCGCCCTAAGGCAAGGAATTTTCATCCACAAATGGTGATTTTCGCAGAATGTGGATGATTTTATGGCTAGAATCACCCTAAGGCAAGGAATTTTCATCCACAAATGGTGATTTTCGCAGAATGTGGATGATTTTATGGGCAGAATCGCCCCAAGGCAAGGAATTTTCATCCACAAATGGTGATTTTTGTAAAATGTGGATGACTTTATCAAAAAGATATGGAGTGATTTGCTTGTTACTATTAAAAAAGTTCACAACAACAGGGCTTGGCGATTTTCGCGTTTTAGGTTAAGAAAGGATGGGTAAGGTAAGGATGAAACAATTGATAGTTATTGCGGATATGGAAGGGGCTTCAGGAATTTTTAATAATCAAGTTAAATGGCTTTGGAATGGTGGGGATGAATGGCGTGAACATGGACGAGACTGTATTACCTCAGATGTGTTAGCAGTATGTCGTGCTGCTGTAGATTTTGGGATTGATGATATTTTGTTGTATGATATGCACTGGGCTGGAGATTCTGAGTTTAATGTTATTTTGGAGAAACTGCCCTCTATTGTACGAGTTTTCGATGTGCCTAATAGACAAATGCTTTGGCGTAGAATATGTGGACAAGCAATGCAAAATCCTTTTGGTTTGATAACTGTTGGACAACATGCGCGTGCTAGTGTTGAGAATGCTTATTTTGAGCATACAATTCAGTCCCCTCCGATCAAGAATCTTTTTTTAAATGGTATACATATTGCAGAGATTGGTGTTTCAGCTTTGAGTTTTCGACATGTTTCTTATTTAGCCAACATCGGTTGTGCTGCATCAATGCCGGAAGCTTTAGAGCTTAATGATGGTGTGATGACCATACCTGTTAAAGATCTGGCAAAAGGATGGGAACCATCGCCAGTAGAGACTTACCCACTCATTTATGAAGGGACAATGAAGGCACTCCAAAATGCTGATAAAGCTAAGCACACCATAATTAACGCACCATATTTATTCTCAATGGAACTGTATGATGAATATGCTTTTGATATGACCCAAGAGATTAGCTGGAAAGGTGTTGTGGAAAAAAATCGAGCTGAGTGGACAGCACCAAGCATTGACATTGGATTAGAGACTTTTGCTTATTTGCGTGAGATGGGTGCTGAAATTCCAGCTTTTTCGGTTAAGAAAGAATAGTAAAGATGATAATGAAATCATTATTTTTGGTAGGTAACAACATGAATTTTCCACATCCAGAGACAGGTAAGAGATATGTAACTTTGAACTCCCATCTCCGTGAAAAATACGGTACAAAAGTATTTAAAGTCATGATCAACGCAGGATTTACGTGTCCAAATATTGATGGAACGGTTACTTATGGAGGATGTACCTTCTGTAGCATCAAAGGCAGTGGTGATTTTGCCGGAAATCCAAAGGACGATTTAGTCAAACAATTTGAAGAAGTTCGCGATCGTATGCACATCAAATGGCCTGATGCTAAATATGTCGGGTATTTTCAGGCATTCACAAACACCCATGCACCACTTGAAGTCTTAAAAGAGAAATATGAAGCAGTTTTAGCAGCCGACCCTAATATCGTTGGACTTTCGATCGGGACACGTCCTGATTGTTTGCCAGATGATGTGGTTGAATATTTAGGAGAACTTAATCAAAAAATTGACCTTTGGGTCGAATTAGGATTACAAACGATTCATGATAAAACTGGTAAACTGATCAACCGTGGACATGATTACCAGATCTTTCTAGATGGTGTTGCGAAATTGCGCGCTAAAAATATTGACGTAATTGTTCACATTATCAATGGCTTGCCAAGAGAGACAGATGACATGATGATGGAAACGGCCCGCGCAGTGGGAAAACTAGATATCCAAGGGATAAAAATCCACTTGCTACATGTTATGGAAGAAACACCTATGGAACACATGGTCAAAAAAGGCATGATGAGGTTTTTAGAACGAGATGAATATGTAGACTTAGTTGTGCGTCAACTAGAAATCATCAATCCAGAAATTGTCATGCACCGAATCACAGGCGATGGTCCCCGTGAAAACCTAGTAGGCCCATGGTGGAGCATTAACAAATGGGAAATCCTCAATCAAATCGACGACACGTTAGCAGAACGCGAAACCTACCAAGGGAGGCTCTATACACATGACCCTCGATAGAATCCTACCTTTCACAAAATACCTCCTTGAAAAAGCAGTAAAACCTGGAGACATTGCCATTGATGCAACTTGCGGGAATGGCAACGACACCGTTTTTTTAAGCCATCTTGTCGGCGAGCACGGAAAAATCTTCGCATTCGACATCCAGCAAGAAGCTATCGTATCTACAAATAACAGATTAAAAGAATTAGAGATCAAAAATGTCCACCTTATACAAGATGGACACGAAAATGTACTAAACTATATTTCCTCGGAAATATCAGCTGCTATCTTTAATCTAGGCTATCTGCCGGGAAGTGACCAGACTGTGACAACCAGCGGTACAACAACTTGGAAAGCTTTAACTGATATTTTGTTGCGATTAAAAATTGGTGGAATTATTATCTTGGTTATTTATCATGGACATGAATCAGGGAAAATAGAGCGTGAGATGCTAGAAGAAGCCATTACAACTTTAGATCCTTCACAAACGGAAGTTTTGCGATATGAATTTTTAAATAAATCAAACGCCCCCTATATCATTGCCATTGAAAAGAAGAAAGAGAAAAGTGCCATTGTTCCAAAAATAGCAAAGTAAAAAAATAACATAAAATTAAATAATCACAATCCATTTTTATTTACGAAGTAAAAATGGATTTTTTGGCATTTGAAAGTATAAAACGGATTAAAAGAACCGAAATAAGAGAATAACAGTGATTTTTTCGAAAAGAGAACCGATAGTGAAAGACTTTTCTTAGGGAGAAAAATCACAAATAAAGAAAAAAAGTGGATTAGATGGCAAAAAAACTGTCTGAGAGCTTGATTTCACTTCTTTAGTGTGATATACTAGTGGCATTATTTTGATAACGCTGTCAAAAAGGGAGGCAATTGTATCATCAGAGCAGATTTGTGGTCAATGTTTCATCCATTTAAAAAATAGGAGGTTCTTCAACATGTATAATAAAGTAACACCAGAAATAATCCAAGCATTTGAGCAGGTTGTTCCAGGGCGAGTTGTGGTAGGAGATGACATTAATCCTGATTATAGTAAAGATGCCATGCCGATTTATGGAACAAAAATGCCAGAGGTTACCATTCATGTTTTAACGACGGAAGAAGTTTCAGAAATTATGAAAATTTGTTACGCGCATCATATTCCTGTTACTACCCGTGGAGCTGGAACAGGGCTTGTAGGGGGTTGCACACCGATTTATGGTGGCGTTGTCCTTTGCACCATTAAAATGAATCAGATTTTAAGTTACGACTTAGAAAACTTTTCAGTCAATGTGCAATCGGGTGTTTTACTTTCACAGTTAGCAAACGATGCCCTTACAAAAGGACTGATGTATCCACCCGATCCAGGTGAAAAACTAGCGACCTTGGGCGGAAATGTTTCAACCAATGCAGGGGGGATGCGTGCAGTTAAGTATGGGACGACCAAGGATTATGTGAAGGCGATGACGGTTGTTTTACCAAATGGTGAAATTTTGCGCTTAGGAAGTGCTGTTTCAAAATCAAGTTCGGGCTATAACTTAACAGCATTGATAACTGGTTCTGAAGGAACCCTTGGCATTATTACCGAATTGACCTTAAAATTAGTACCCGCACCAAAAGTTACTTATACCTTGATGATTCCATTCATAGATTTAGAGACTTGTATGAAGGTTGTGCCAAAGGTTTTCATGAATCATTTTAATCCCCAAGCCATCGAATTTTTCGAAAGAGATATTTTAATTTCATCAGAGGAGTATTTAAGTAAACAAGTATTCCCACGCGCATTAAATGGTATTGAAATTGGTGCCTATTTGATGATTAGCTTTGATGGCGATTCAGAAGAAATTTTAGATCCGATTGTTGAGCGTGCAGCAGATTTCCTATTAAAAGAAGGTGCACTAGAATGTTTTATTGCTGATAATGCAAATCGGTTAAAAGATATTTGGGCAACACGCTCTTCTTTCCTTGAAGGGATTGAAGAGCAGACTGTGCTTTTAGATGAATGTGATGTGGTGATCCCAGTTAATAAAATTGCAGATTTTATGGCTTTTGTTTCAGAAATGGAAGATAAATTTGATTTTGAAGTTAAATATTTTGGTCATGCTGGAGATGGAAACCTACACATCTATACTTGCTCAAATGATATGGATGAAGTTGAATTTAAAAAGCAAGCCCATGAATTTTATACCGCACTTTATGAGAGGTCAAGGGCATTAGATGGGCAAATTTCAGGTGAACATGGCATCGGACTAGGTAAGGTTGATTACTTAAAAGAAGCACTTGGAGAAGTCAATATTGGTATTCAACAAGGCATTAAAAAAGTTTTTGATCCGAAAATGATTTTAAATCCTGGAAAAGTATGTTTTAACCAAGAAGACGTGAAAGGAGCCATTCAGCCATGAATATTTTAGTTTGTGTGAAACAAGTTCCAGATACAACAGAAATCAAAATTGATCCTGTGACGAAAACACTGATTCGAAAAGGGGTCGCTAGTATTTTAAATCCTTTTGATGGCTATGCCCTTGAAGCGGCAGCACGTCTAAAAGATCAATTTAAAGACAGTAAAATTTACGTTTTAACCATGGGACCACCTCAAGCAGTGGCAGTTTTGCGTGAATGCTTGGGAATGGCAGCAGATGTTGCTTACTTAGCCACAGACCGTGCTTTCAGTGGCTCTGACACAGTAGCAACCAGTTATATCTTGAGTGAATCTATTAAGAAAATTGAGGAAGGCGAAGGCATTAAATTTGATGCAATCTTCTGCGGGATGCAAGCCATTGATGGCGACACCGCTCAAGTAGGACCTCAAGTTGCAGAATATCTTGATTTGCCACAACTAACTTACGCTTTGGAGTTGAAGTTAAATGATGGACATCTAGAAGTATTAAAAGAAATGGACACAGGATTGCAAAGAATGCGTATCACATTACCATGCTTGCTTACTTTTACAAAACCTAGCTTTGATCCGAGATTTCAAACAGTTAAAAGAAGAACAGCGGCAAAAACAGCTGAGATCAAAAAAATATCTATTGATGAATTGGCACATATCGATCAAAGCAAAATCGGCTTAAAAGGGTCGCCAACAAAAGTCGTTAGTACAGCAGTTGCCGATTTAAAAAAGACGAATGCCATCAAAATTGCTGAGGCAACCAACCACGAGTCAGCCCGTAAGTTGCTCACGGTTATCAAAGAAGACAAAGCATTATTCAATTTCTTGAAAGGGAGCTAACATTCATGATACTTACAGACAAAGATATATGGGTTTTCATCGAATTAAACGACAACAAGACACCTAAAAATGTAGGATTAGAGCTGCTTAATCCAGGAAAAAGCCTTGCTAAACAACTAGGCGGTCATCTCGTTGCAGTCATCATCGGAGATGACACAGCCCTAGCAAAAGAAGAAGCAAGTCGCTATGGTGCAGACAAAATCCTCATCATCGAAGATAAAGTTTATGAACATTATAGCAACGATGCATTTGCAACAGCATTTAGCTATTTAATCAATAAATACCACCCTTTGGCAGTTATGATCGGTGCAACCATTAATGGACGAGATTTAGCCCCGAGAATTGCTTGTCGTGTGCAAACAGGATTAACAGCCGACTGTACAGAGCTTGGCATTGATGAGAAAACGGGTAAAATTGCATGGACACGACCAGCCCTTGGAGGAAACTTAATGGCAACCATTTTATGTGAAGATCATGTGCCACAAATGGGAACCATTCGTCCAGGTGTATTCAAAAAATTAGCACCAACTCAACCACAAGCTGAAATAATTGAAGAAAATTTCAATTTTGATGCTACCTCAATCAGAACACAAATTTTAGAAACCATCCAGTCAAGTAGCGAAGACGTTGATCTGGAAGGTGCAGAACTTATTGTAGCAGCTGGGCGCGGCGTTGCCACTCAAGATGGGTTTGACAAAATCGCAACCTTTGCTAAAAAGATTGGTGCCACATTAGGTGCTACTAGGGGAGCTGTCGAGCAAGGCTGGATCACACATGCCCATCAAATTGGACAAACAGGAAAAAACATTGGACCGAAGGTTTATCTTGCATTTGGGATTTCTGGAGCTATCCAGCATATCGCCGGGATCAGTGGAAGTGATAAAATCATTGCCATCAATAAAGATCCAAAAGCACCAATTTTTGATCTAGCAGATATTAGTGTTGTAGGCGATTTATTTGAAATCTTGCCTGTTTTAGAAGCGGAATTCACAAAATAGTTTATTAGACCTCTCCTATAATGGAACCCTTTCGGGGACCAGTTTGAAAACATCTCTTAAATTTATGTGGTTTTATTTCGAAAGTAGTGTCCTTCTAAGCTACTACCCCAAGGGCACTGGTTCAACTAATGCTCATACTTCGCAAAGTTTCACTGGCGCGCGGCTTTTGCCTTGCTGAGGTAGTGATTGAAAACTATTTGGAAAAAAAGACTTCCAAATAATTTTCAATCACTGCCGCATGAGGGTGTTTTAACTGAGTTATGGGAGAAGTCTATTGTAAAATTTGTCACCACAGATTAGTAGAATGACTAATCTGTGGTGATTGGTGTATAAAGGGAATTTTGCGAAATTTATCACATGAATGAAAAGGAAAAGGTGATGATTATGTATGCTTTATTAGGCGTTTTACCCTTGGTGTTAGCCATTGTGATGATGCTTGTTTTTAAACAAAAGGCTAGTTTTTCAATGTTAGGGGCGTGGGCACTTAGCTTTATTTTAGCCATTATATTTTGGGGAATGGAATTACCAGTTGCACTAACTTATACATTTTTCGGATTTTTGTCAGCCATTGATGTTATTTTTATTATTTCATCGGCCATCTTCTTATTGAATGTTTTATTAGAATTGCGCTTTATTGAAACCATCGGGAAAGGGTTCAATGGCATTACGCAAGACCGGCGGATTCAAATTTTAATTATTTCTTGGTTCTTTGGTGCTTTTATTGAAGGTGCGGCAGGATTTGGAACACCAGCAGCATTGGCGGCACCACTTCTAGTTGGTTTAGGTGTTCCCCCGTTTTTTGCAGCCCTCGCCTCATTAATTGCTAATTCAACGCCTGTTATCTTTGGTGCAGCTGGAACGCCAACAACAGCTGGGTTTGCCACTATTTCAGGTGGATTAATGGAGACTTACGGGCAAGAAGTTGTCAATCAAGCTTTTTTTCAATTTAATAATAGAGCCAGCTTTGTGAATATGTTTGTGGGCTTGTTTTTACCTTTTTTAATGATTTCTTGGATTGTGATGCGTGATGGACGTAAAAGAGGGATTAAAGATGCTCTTTCTATTTTGCCCCTATGCCTTTATGCAGGTTTAATCTATGTGATTCCAGCTTGGCTTATTTCTTTCTTAGGACCTGAATTGCCGACAATTGTAGGTTCATTGGTGGGGTTGGGGCTGATGATTTTAGCGGTTAAACGTGGATTCTTAGTTCCAAAAACAGTGTATCGCTTTATGGATGACCCAATTAAAGAAGAGGTTCAAGAAGGAAAAAACACTGGTGTTCCATTATGGTTTGCATGGAGCCCTTATGCAGTTATTGCGATTTTGTTAGTGATTACTCGTCTGCCAGGCTTGCCGTTTTTTGATCTCATTAGACACGATAATGTGACTGTTAGTTGGTCAATGATCTTTGGTTTTGAAGGTATTAATTGGATTTGGCGGCCACTTAACAATCCAGGCGTTTTCCCATTTTTGCCAGTTGCCTTTATGTTCTTGATTGTTCGTAAAGCCAATAGGGAAGTCGTTGGAAGAGTGACAAAGAAATCATTGATGCAGCTTAGACACGCAATTGTAGCCCTTTGCTTTGGTGTCGCTCTTGTACAAATCATGCGCTTTACGGACTACCCTAATTTCGGGACTGGTGAATTAACTGCTATGACAACTGAAATTGCAAGTGCGCTGGCTACGATGTTTGGCCCTCTTTACTTACTTGTAGCACCACTTATTGGAGGACTTGGAGGTTTTGTATCAGGTTCTAATACAGTTTCTAATATTATGTTTACCGGTTTGCAGATTGAAACAGCCGCAAGACTAGGTTTACCACTTCTGATCACCTTGGTTGCTCAAACAAGTGGAGGTGCTGTTGGAAGTATGATTTCCATTAACAATATTGTTGCTGTCTCTGCTACAACCAATAGCGAAGGGAAAGAAAGCAAACTACTAGCAGCGGTCATTATTCCCTTTCTCCTTTACTGTTTAGCTATTTCTATTATTCTATTTATCATGCTTGGCCTCGGGGTCTCTTGGGTTTTATAATAAACGAATTGAAATGACAAGGACATATTAAAAGGGAATCCAATTTGCGGACTCCCTTTTAAAATATGAGCGACTATAGAATGTATTGCAAGATAAACAAGAATGCGATAATCACTGCCAGTGGCTTCACTTCTTTAATACGACCTGTACATGCTTTGATGACGATATAAGAAATTAAACCAAAAGCGATCCCGTTGGCAATTGAGAATGTCAGTGGCATCAGTACAACCGTTAAAAATGCTGGTACGGCTTCCGTCGGATCCGTGAAATCAACTTCTTTAACGTGTGATACCATTAGGAAACCAACATAGATTAATGCTGGCGCAACTGCCATATTTGGAACTAATACAACAAACGGTGCTAAAACTAGCGTTACTGCGAACAAAACTGCCGCTGTTAAAGCAGTTAATCCAGTCCGCCCACCTTCAGAAATACCAGAAGCCGACGAGACAACCGTTGTAACAGTTGAAGTTCCTAAGATACCAGATGCAGCCGTTCCAAGCGCATCAGCCGTTAGTCCTTTTTCAAGTCCAATTACATTACCTTCATCGTCAGTTAACTCGTTAGCCATTGAAATTCCATAGATAGTTCCAAGCGCATCAAACATATTAACGAATAAGAACGCTAAGATGAATGCGAGTAAAGTTCCCCACTGGGTATTTGAGTTGATGAACCCGAAGTCAAAGCGGAAGAATGACAAGTTGAAGAAATATGAGAAACGTTCTGCTAGGTTGAATGAGAAGTTTTCTGGTAAGCTAACAACACCAAATGCGTAGTTTAAAATGGTCGTTGTGATAACCCCGATGAGGATTGCACCTTTAATTTTCTTAATTGAGAGAATTGTAATTAACAAGAAACCAACGATTGCAAGAATTGCACCCATTGCCCGGTGTCCATCATTCCAGTACACACCATCAGCGACACTACTAAAATTAACCATTGTAACAAAAGTACTTGGTGAGTTAATAACGATTCCCGAGAAACGGAGTCCAAGTAAGGTGATAAATAACCCGATCCCAGCACCCATTGCTAACTTAATGTTTTTTGGCACTGCGTTAATAATCATTTCGCGGATTCCGAACAATGTCGACACGGTAAACAGGACACCAGCAATAAAGACAACTGCAATCGCCATTTGGTACTGTTGCAAGTGTGTTAAATAAGGCGCACCAGCCATGAACGCCATTCCGCCCATTACTGTTCCAGCGAAATACGATCCAAGCCCCATCCCCGGTGCTTGTACAAACGGAATTTTTGCATAAAATGCTTTTAATAACGTTCCAAATACCGCTGATAAACAAGCTGCGATAAAGACCGCATAAACCATCCCTGGTTCTCTGTATTCTGGTGCCACTGCACCATTGATCATATTCGGAATTGCAATAATCGTAAAGATTGTTGCCATGAATGTCGTAAAACCAGCCATGACTTCCGTGCGAACTGTTGAACCTCTTTCTTTGATACCAAAAAACTGTGCTAATTTTTCCATGAGATAAACCCACTCCTCTTAGTTCATTTGTGATGATTCATTACTTTCAATAAATTCGATATGATTGACACCTAGCTTTTTGATACGTGCCAATGAATAAATGTCATACCCTTTTGCCTCTAGTGCTGCACGACCAGGTTGGAAGGACTTTTCAATCACAATTCCAATGCCAGCCACCGTCGCACCAGCCATCTCAACTAGTCTAGCTGCCCCTAATGCTGCCTCTCCATTGGCTAAGAAGTCGTCAATGATTAAAATTTTATCATCCTTGGTGATAAAATCTTTTGATAAAGTCAGTTGGTAATCTGACCCTTTTGTAAAAGAGTGAACTTCTGTTTGCAGGATGTCATCCTTCAAGATTTTCGAAGCTTGTTTTTTTAAAATAACCATCTGCAAATTCATTTTAATCGCTGTCATCACCGTTGGCGCAATGCCAGATGACTCGATGGTGAAAACTTTTGTTATGCCATGGTTATTAAAATAATCCGCAAAAGCTTGTCCCATTTTATCCATTAATTCAGGATCGACCTGATGATTTAAAAATGAATCAACCTTCAAAATCGTATCTGATAATGCCATCCCTTCTTGTAAAATCCGTTGTTTTAATAATTTCATGTTAACTTGACTCCTCTGATTCCTTGCGATCACGTAGCACAATATTTAAGAAAATGGCAATGATTGTTCCGGTTGTAATACCTGACGAGAAGACCATGCGAACAACTTCTGGAAATTGTGATAAAATTTCAGGTCGGAAAGCAACACCGAGGCCGAATCCTAAAGAAATGGCTACAATCAGCATGTTACGATTATTAAAATCCACAGTTGCTAAAATTTGAATACCTGCAACAGCAATCATACCGAACATGATCACACCTGCACCACCTAATACCGGCTGTGGCATCGCATGAATGATGGCAGCGAATTGTGGGAAAAAGCCAAGTGCTGTTAAGATAATCCCCGCCATAATGGTCACATAACGACTTGTCACCTTGGTAATTGACAATAAACCAATATTTTGAGCAAAAGTTGTATTGGTTAAGCCACCAACTGCCCCTGAAATAACGGTTGTAACACCATCCGCCAATAATGCCTTTTCTACATTATCATCATCTTCCTCAAGACCAGCCACATTCTCAATGGCTTTAATGCGACCAACTGTTCCAACAACACCCACCAAGAAAGCTGGCATAAAAGCAAGAATGGCTTCCCAATGAAACGAGACCCCTGTTGCCAAAATGCGTGGAAATGCAAAAAGTTGCGCTTCTCTCACAGCAGTAAAATCCACCATGCCTAAGGGAATACATAAAAGATAACCAAATGCCATTCCAATCAAAATAGAAGCAGACTTTAACAACCCTTTGCCATAATGTTGTAAAATCAAAGTAAAAGCCATAACAGCTAAACCAACACCAACATATTGCAAATTTCCAAAATTCCCAGCTGCAGTCGCTGCAGGACCACCACCTAGCCAGTTAATCCCATTGGCAAGCAAGGTCAATCCAATTAAACAAATAACTACTCCTGCAACGACTTTCGGGAAAAATTTAATCAAAGGCTTTGTGAAGACACTTAAAATCGACTCAACAACACCACCAACCAAAATGGCACCAATAATACCTGGTAATCCGAACCGTTCACCAACCGCTATAGCCGGTGCACCAAAAGTCACATCTGTTCCCATTAAAGAAGGCAGTTTCGCCCCCACACGCCAAAAACCTCTTGACTGAATAATGGTTGCAATTCCAGCAGCCAATATCGAACCACTGATTAAAGCTGTTGATGTTAACGCATCAAAGCCCAAAGCATTTGAAACAAGAATGGGAACAACGATAATACCTCCGAATGCTGCAAATACGTGTTGTAATCCTAATAAGATTTGCATGGCGATATTTGGTTTATCATTGATCCCATAAATAAATCCATCGTTTTTATTGTTCATTTTTTTATTCCTCTCTAACGTGTTTGAAGTGGTAAAATATAAAAAAAGACTCTCATCCAAAAAAACAGATGAAAGTCTCTACATGGCTCGTGTTATTCAATAGCTTAAAAACACATCAAATAACACACTCGTAGTCTGCTCATTTACGGCGGCAGGTAGAAACTTTCGAACCTTATTATCGATATTATACGAATCGTTAAATATTCAGTTTGACAAAACTTAGTTGTATACTGATTCTTTCAAAATGCCAACATAAGGCAAATTGCGGTATTTTTCGTTGTAATCCAGACCGTATCCAACCACAAATAGTTTTGGAATAGTGAAACCAATATACTTAGCATGTATCGGTGCAATGCGAGCCTCTGGCTTATCAAGTAAAGTGACCATTTCAACACTAGCAGCCCTACGATTATGAAGCAATTCAATCACTTTTTCTAATGTACGACCTGTGTCAACAATGTCTTCAACAATAATGACATGACGATCCCGAACTGAAATGTCTAAATCTTTTACAATTTTCACATCTCCCGTAGAAAGTGCGCCATCATAACTGGATACATCCATAAAATCAACTTGAAGATCAATATCAAGTGACTTCATCAAATCTGCCATAAACATAACTGAACCCTTTAGCAATCCTACTAAAAGGGGCTTTTTGTCGACATAATCAGCTTTTAATTGTTGGGCAAGTTCAATTGATTTCGCCTCAATCTCGGCCTGTGTCAACAAAATTTTATCAATATCCTGATGCATAAATTCAAACCTTCCTCTTTGAGATAATTACCCCATATTGTACCACAAAATTTGTCAATTTGAAACAATTTTCTTGCAAAAATCTGCTTTTCGATTCGAAAATACACTTTTCGATTTGAAAATACACTTTTCGATTTGAAATATGTTTTTCGATTCGGAAATGACTTATTTCTTAGAAAGTTCTTTGAAAACAACATTTGCAATTAATCTTGCCCCATTTTTATTGGTATGAACACCATCTTCAACAAAGCCTTCAGCAAAATCCGTTGTTTTTTTGTTAACATCAATAACAGAAATGCGGGATTTTTTACCTAGCTCTCGGATAGCTTCAGCTATCTGCTGGACAACCTCACTACGGATTGTTGACATAGAAGGGTCTTTTGGGGGAAATACAGTAGGTGGGGTTGCCACATAGATGCGTGGTTTTGAAGGAAGGTTACGGTAATAAGTAATCATTTCTTCGTAAGTTGCAATAAAATCTTCTATCGTAGTGAAATTATGCGCTTTTGAATCGTTTGAACCTAGCATGATGATGACAACGTCTGGTTCAATCATGGCACTGAATTTGAAATTCTCGTGCTCCCAGTAAGGGGCATCTCCTGTTTTTAACATGGTGTGTCCATTCACACCAAAATTCCCAACGACGTAATCATCGCCGAGCAAATCATTTAACACGGCAGGGTAGCAATTTTCTTCTCTGTCTTCGACTAAATAACCGTAAGTTAAACTGTCGCCAACACATGCAATTTTAATCATATCTGTCATAGTATGACCTCCACTATTTTTGATGTACCTATAATAACACGGTTACCCATAGAATTCAAGGTTAAATTTTCCGATATATCACTTGAAAAAACCATCAAATTGTGATATCATCTCATTTAAGATGATATCACAATTTTGGATAAAATGATGTACGAGAATAAGCATACAGAAGATAAAAAAGAGTACGTAGTTCAGCACCCAAAGAGAATAGATACAAACTAGTGACATTCGATTGAATTAGTAAGATTCAATTGAAAATAAAAAAGGAAATGACTGACATTACATTTGTAAGTTGGCAGTCATTTCCTTTTTAGACTAATTAACAGGTGTACAACGATCTACTGATATATTTTCACATAAGTCACCAAGCTTAGGTGCATATGTCACAAAATGCTCTGCTTGATTATGAAAATCCAATGCCGCTTGGTCTTCAAACTTCTCAAAAAGCACAAACTTATTTGAATTTTCAACATCACTGTTTAAATCATACTGGATATTTCCAGGTTCTTTTCGAGTTCCTGTGACTAAGGCATCCATCACATTTAAAAACTCCTCTTTCTTACCTTCTTTAACTTCAAATTTCACAACTAAGACAACCATTTCATACCACTCCTTCTTATTTTCTAACTAACCTCACGACCGCTTCAATGTTCGCCGTCTGTGGGAACATGTCAACAGGCTGGATATAATCAATTTTGTATTGACCACGCAACTTGCTTAAATTTTTAGCCAATGTGGATGGGTTACACGAAACATAAATCAATGTTTTTGGCTTAATGTTTAAAATGAGATTAATCATTTTTGTGTCAAGCCCAGCACGCGGCGGATCTACAATCATTACATCTGGTTTAAATCCTTCTTTAACCCACTTTGGAACAACAACACCAGCATCTCCAATGTCGTAAGAAACATTTTCCAAACCATTAAGCTTTGCATTTTTACGCGCATCTTCGATGGCATCTTTATTCGTATCAACCCCACGCACTTGATGTGCATCTTTCGCAAGGAACTGCCCAATGGTTCCTACACCACAATAAGCATCAATGACATTTTCATTGCTTGAGATTTGTGCCATTTTCTTGACCTCGTTATAAAGGACAAGTGTCTGTTCAGAATTTAATTGGTAAAAAGATTTCGCAGATAGGTTAAACTTCAAATGACCCAGTGTATCACTAATGGTTTCCTTACCACGAATCAATTTCGCATCACGCCCAAAAATTTCATGGTCATCGCCTGACTTAACAGAGATAAACACACTTTTAACCTCTGGACATGCCTGCATCAACTCACGTGCCAAAGCATCCATTTTCGGAAATGAATCATTGGCCATGACGAAAGTGACCTGAACTTCTTTAGACACCCTTGACTGACGAACAACCAAGTGGCGAATTGTCCCTTTTTTCGACTTATGATTATAAGGATAAACCAAAAAATCATCAAGTAAATCCACCGCTTGACGAATCACATGATTAACCCCATCATAATGAATCGGGCAATTTTCAACAGGGATCAGCTTGCGTGAATTGATCTCAAACAATCCAACAAGCAGACCTTCATCATCTTGAGCAACCGGCATACTAGCCTTGTTACGATAAGCATAAGGATTTTTCATGCCCAAGGTCGCACCAGTGATCTTTTCCAAAACTGGGAAGGACATATTGGCATAACGTTCGATGGCATGCATAAGCATACTACGCTTCACAGTCAACTGTTCCTCATACGACATATGTTGCAACTGACAGCCACCGCATTTACCATACAAGCCACATTCAGGCTTCACACGGTTTGGCGACTTCTTCTTGACCCGTTTAATGGTTGCTTCCGCATACCCTTTCGCAATTTTCGTACATATTCCAACAACTTCCTCACCAACAAGAGCCCCAGGGATGAAAACAGCTTGCCTTTTATAATAACCGATTCCCTCACCATTGATTCCAATACGCTTGATGGTTACCAAAAACTCATCATCAATTTTTAACGGACTCACTATCATCTTATCCATTCCTTCTTTAAAATGTCATAAGTCCATTATAACACAACTTAGCCGAATTAGACAGATGAAATTACCGAACATGACGTTCAAAAATCTTCACAATCTCCTCCGAACCTTCCCAAGACACATAAATCAAAAAATTCCCTTGCCGAACAGTCTTGTTTTCATTGACCAAAGCCTTAGTCAAAATACCACTATCCTTAAAATCAGCCCATTGATCAGACTTCACTTTCAACAACGCTCCATTTAAACTCGCACTAGCATCCTTATCAACAGCTTCTAAAAGAATCAAAAGCTTTGGATTGTCAACGTTCACAATAGGGCGAACAATATAGCCATCTACCACTTCTTTTTCATTGAAATGCTTGATTTCAGAGAATGGTAAAATTTCCAAACGAGGGACACCTAATTCAGAATCTAGCATTTGACCATTTTCAAAAGAAAGCTCTGGATCAGTATCAGCGATATGTTCCAAGACTTTGTCTAAAATTGCTTGCGCATCTTCTAATTTTTCATTGTCAGTATGGATGATACCATCAATACGCTCTTTAATGGTCTCAACAGGGCCAAACCCCAGTAAAACAACCACGAAAACTAAACTTGAAATCAGCAATAAAATTTTTTTCATAATAAAAAAGCCTCCAATTTTTAATAGACGCTTCCCATAACTCAATTAAAACATCCTTTACGGTAGTGGTTGGAAACTATTTGGAAGTTTTTTTTTCCAAATAGTTTTCAATCACTGCCTCAGTAAGGCGAAAGCCGCGGTAGATTAAGAGCAAAGTACTAAGCAATGCACTATATAATTTTAAGCGAGTTTCCTAACTGATCACCGAAAGGGTTACATTATGGCAGAGGTCTAATAACAGATTTGTTATTTATATTGTCGGCAAAAAATGAGTATTTTATCCATAATTTTTCGTTTTCAACGCTTTTTCTAGTGGCAAAACTCTAACCATCAGCATAATTTCGGGCCTTTAATACTTTTGCCAGTGGCAAACTCTAACCATCAGTATAATTTCGAGCCTTTAATACTTTTGCCAGTGGCAAAACTCTAACTATCAGTATAATTTCGAGCCTTTAATACTTTTGCCACTTCACGCTTGGCATCCTTTTCTTTTAAATCCTGACGTTTATCGTAATTTTTCTTCCCCTTACAAACACCGATAAGCAATTTCGCATAACCATTTCGTAAGTAAATTTTAAGTGGAATAAGTGAATAGCCCGCCTGTTGCTGCGCGCCAATCAATTTTGAAATTTCTTTTTTATGAAGAAGCAACTTTCGCGTGCGGTCAGGCTTATGGTTAAACCTATTTCCCCCTTTAAATTCGGCAATATGCATGTTATAAATCCACGCTTCACCATCTTTAATTTGGACGTAGGCATCAACAATTTGCACTGTACGTGCGCGAACAGATTTGATTTCTGTACCAGTAAGAACTATCCCTGCTTCATAGGTTTCTTCAACAAAATAATCATGCCGTGCTTTTTTATTTTGAGCTATTAAATTTTCATCGGCTTTTTTATGAGACATTTGAAATCACCTCTTACCTTTATTTTTACTACTGCCACGTCTGCCTTTATTTTGATAACTTGGTTTTTTGGATTCGTCACGTCCACGTCGATCGCCATAACCTCGTCCACCCTGACTCTTTTTAGCACTACGGGGTTTAACGGCAATGATAAAATCAACAGTACCTTCTTCTTTACTAGCACCTTTGACTTTAATCTTTACTTGATCACCCATGCGGTAAACATGCTTGCGATTTCGTCCAATGATGGTCATGGTGTCTTCGTTGAAATTATAGAAATCATCTTTCATATCTTGTAAACGAACTAAACCTTCTACTGTATTTGGTAATTCCACATACATCCCCCATTTGGTAACAGATGAAATTACACCGTCAAAAATGTCACCAATAAATTGGGTCATGTATTCGGCTTTTTTCATGTCCATCACATCTCGTTCACAATCAATGGCACCACGTTCTTTTTTGGAAGTATGTTTTGCGATTTCAGGCATGATGCCATTAAAATGCTCAATGACCTGTTTATCATTGCGATGATCCTCGAATAAAAATGTTCTAATCATACGATGAACAATTAAATCGGGATATCTCCGAATCGGAGATGTAAAGTGGGTGTAGTAGGTTGCAGCAAGCCCGAAATGACCTAGGTTATTTTCATCATATCTCGCTTTTTCCATGGAGCGAAGCATCATTTTGTTAATCATTGGAGCTTCTTTTTTTCCATCAACAACTTCTAACATTTTTTGCAATGCCTTTGGATGGACATCATCTTTCCCACCTCTAATGGTATAACCAAATAGACGGGTCATTTTGTACAGACGTTGGATTTTTTCCTCACCTGGTTGCTCATGAACACGGTAAATAAAAGGCAGGCCTAATTTCTGGAAATGTTCAGCCACAGTTTCATTAGCAAGTAACATAAATTCCTCAATGATTTCCTCTGAAACACCACGCTCACGATAGATAATATCCACTGCAAAACCAGAATCATCCACCTTGATTTTTGCTTCTTTCATATCAAACTCAATCGAGCCACGCAAATGACGCTTTTGCTTCAACACTTCCGACATCTCTAACATTAAATCAAAATGGTGGACAACATCAGCATATTCAGCTCGCAAATCAGCATCCCCATTTAACATAGCAGTCACATCATCATAAGTCATGCGATTTTGCGTTTTAATCACGCCAGGGAAAATGTCATGATTCACAACCTGTCCAAGATGATTAAATTCCATGTTACATGTGATGGTCAAACGGTCAACTTGCGGATTCAATGAGCAAATGCCATTAGACAATTTCTTCGGAATCATCGGAATCACTCGATCTGTCAAATAAACACTCGTCCCGCGAGCATAAGCATCATTATCAAGTGCTGTTCCTTCTTTAATATAATGTGTTACATCCGCAATGGAAACTGACAACTGAAAATTCCCATTCTCAAGACGCTTAACCCCAACCGCATCATCCAAATCCTTCGCATCAGCCCCATCAATCGTGAAAATAACTTCCCCACGCAAATCACGTCGTCCTTCTAAATCTGTCTCGGGTACAACATCAGGCACAAGGGCAGCTTCTTCTAGCGTAGCATTGTTAAAATCCACCTCAATATCATGTTTCAAACACATAGACAAAACATCAACACCAGGTAAATCCTTATTCCCTAACACCTCAGTGACAATAGCAGAAACCACCCCTTTATCAATATAGTCCTTAATCGTCACTTTAACCTTATCATCAAACTCTGCCCCCAGATTATCTTCCTTATCCACCTTAATAACCACATTAAAGCGAACATCATCAGGAATCACCCGCGCGCCACGACTTCCTTTCACATAGGTTCCTACAACATCTGTAACACCCCGCTCGGTAACTGTCAACACACGGCCTTTCAAACGGCCATTATCCTCAATAGATAAAATCTTCACTTTCACCGTGTCTTTATGCAAGGCTTGCTTCATATTAAAAGCCTCCACAAAAATATCTTCTTCTAAACTTTCAACCATGACAAAACCGAATCCTTTTGCAGTAATTGAGATTTGCCCTTCATATGTTTTTCCGATTAATTCATTCATAAGTATACCCTCCTTTCCAGATTCTTCTTTCCAATAATTCTTTATTATGGCTCAATTTATTGCCATCAGACACAAAAAAGAGCCGATTGACGGCTCAAAAGAGCATCAGCTCTTGAAAAAACAAAATCAATTTATCCAATCCCCAACAAGATGAGGGTTGCTAAAACGATAAAAGCAATGGCACAACCATAAGTGATTCTCACGATGTAAACTTCAACACCACGTTCTTTTTGATGCTTAAAAAGCTCACTATTCGCACCTGTTAATGCACTTCCGATATCGTCTTTTGAATTTTGCATAGCCACTAAAACAATCAAAACAATTGATACAATGATCAATAAAATATCCATAATTCCTAACTCAAATAGCATAAAAATTTCTCTCCTAATCTCAAAAAAGATTCCTACTACACTTATCCTAAAAGGACAAGAGTAGTATTACACAGTACTCATTATTTTACCACAAAGCATTACCTTTTGCAAGAGTTTCAGTCTTTTTTTGAAAAAAATCAAAACATTCCAAGTAAGAAGCCACCAATTAGAGGTAGAAGTGCAACCCCGGCACCGGTAAGTACAACGATCCATGGAGGAAGCTTCCAAAAACTTAACATCGCAAAAAGAATGGCAAATAATGCAAAATCAGCTGGATTGAAAATAGAATTTCTCCAAATAGGATGATAAAAAGCAGCTAATAATATTCCAACAACTGCAGCATTAAGCCCAACTAAAGCACGCTTAATGATCGCATTACGTCGTAATGAATCCCAAAACGGTAAACATCCATAAAGGAGTAACATCCCTGGTAAAAATATCCCTACAATCCCAACTAACGCACCAAGGAAACCATTCATAACAGCCCCGATATATGAGGCAAAAGTAAATAATGGACCCGGCATGGCTTGGGTGAGACCAAATCCTGCCAAGAAGATATCGCTAGACATAAGGCCGGTTGGAACAAACTCTGCTTCTAAAAGGGGAAGCACCACATGACCACCCCCGAATACCAAAGCACCAGAACGGAAAATCGGGTCAAATAAGGTTAACCACCAGCTATCGAATGTCACTGCTAAAAAGGGAACTGCAAATAAAAGCAGGAAAAACAGAATTAAACAGGTTGCGCCAAAAGCTTTCGAGACCTTAAAGGCAGTATTCTTCCCTTCAACATGGAGTGGTGTTTTGAAGAACAAAAATCCGATGAGACCAGCGACAATTAAGATAGTCACTTGGGTCATTCGAGATTGCCAGATAAGCATGGTGACCAGCGCACCTAAGGCAATGGCTTTTGTTTTATGATCGGGAGTCAACTTGGTGGCCATTCCCAATGCAGCATGCAAAACAACGGCGAGTGAGACGATACGCAACCCATTTAGCCAAAGGTGAGCATCTGGATCTAGCTCTCCTGCAAAAATAGCAAACAGAGCGAGAATAAGGGCAGATGGCCAAGTAAAGCCTAAAAATGCTGCAAGACCACCAAGAACACCGCCCCGTGCTGAACCAACACCCATTCCAACTTGGGAGCTAGATGGACCTGGTAAAAATTGGGCAAGTGCCATTAAATCGGCATAACTTTTTTCATCAAGCCATTTTCTTTTTTTAACATATTCCTCATGGAAATAACCTAAATGAGCTTGGGGGCCGCCGAACGAAGTCAATCCTAATTTTGTGGCTACCCAGAATATTTCAGCTAAATTTTTGAATCTACTTTCTTTCATGTGTGCTACTCCTTGTTTTTGGATCATTCTAAATAATGGTATACGAAATAGAAAATAATTTTAAAGCCTTATGTTGTGCAGAAAACAGGATACATTTTACTGCATAATCATATTGATTGATAATCAGACACTAACGATAATTCTCATAAACTCCACGGATGGCATCGATATAATTCTGGTCAAGTTGGTAAATCCCCACATAAGAATTCCATATGCGTTCGTTCCCGTTGTCGTCTGTAAAGATAAATGTACGAGCACCTGCAGTTTCTTCTCCCTCTGCGCTAATTGCTATCGGTGTGATCCGGAGACCACCGTGGATGGCTGGTGGTGAGTCGTCCATGGCTTGGAAGATGCCAATTGTTCTAGTGGCATTAGAAAGCGACTCCATGATATAGGCAATTTCAACAGCATCAGTAATATGCAATACCTCTTCATCCCTCGCTCTAAGTGATGACAATTCTACTCTTATTACATCACCTGTATTTGGGAGACTAATTGAAGGTCGCCGCAAAAGAAAAACAATCGGGATAACAGTTAATACTAATAATATAACTAGCCTTTTAATCCATTTATTTGACATTAATAGACACCTCGTTTTGTGTTTAGTATAAACAAGTTGGATTTGATAGCAATAAAGAGCTAGCCAACTGACTAGTCTTTGACCTTCTCTCGCTTTTTCACCAGGATAGAATAACTCATACACTAACTTTTCTTCCTCTATTATACCACAGTCAACAAAAGGACAAGAAAAATTTCACTCCTTTTCGTCGGACTTTATGTGACCTATAGTTATAACACAATAAGCTTTACTTAACAATTTAACCATATCATATGTTCCAAATCTATGAAAACAAGCATTAAATTTAGGCATGATGAAAGCTCCGATTAAATTCATTAGAGCCGCACATAAAATTGCTCGTTGTTTTGACTGGGAAATTATTAACCTATCACGAACATAAAAACCGCTCAAAAGCCACACAAACTTCTGCTTGATGGTTTGGTTTGTGCCTAACATGGTAACTATTCGGTCGCACGGAAGCCTTGATTTTACTGGCTTTGCTTTGAACCATTCGTGTGTTCAAAATGAAGAACGCCCAAT
>Ga0131853_10004689_pt1 | contig 24511 bp, 9 predicted proteins | sample TergutLab28metaG_FD_92764 | JGI IMG/M metagenome (GOLD analysis project Ga0131853, IMG submission 92764) | Labiotermes labralis P1 segment gut microbial communities from Petit-Saut dam, French Guiana - Lab288 P1 (version 2) (version 2) | ecosystem: Host-associated > Arthropoda: Insects >...
ATAGTTACATGTACAGCACTATAAAGGATATATACAGTATTTAATGATTCTTAAATATTCAGCCTGATGATGACTCTCTGGAGTCGAAACATGTTGTGGTAACACATTAATTTTCTAATGTTTGTTGTGTTGACTGAACACATATTGTAAGTTTACAATAAATCTTTGTATACCTACCAATATTTTTGGCTCTGCAACCTAACTTCTACCTAAAACATTACTCACTTACATTCTTTGTTTCTTCCTGGATCATATTTCTCAAAGCAAAAGATTTAAGTTAATCCATCATGCATCTTCATCAGATTAGTTCTGTTCATAACATGCTCTTCCACCCGAAAACAACACCCCATTTGTAAGAGTGAAATTTAAGAGAATTCACACATTAAAAAATTAGTAATATGATATGGAAATCTTCATCACAGACCATGATGTATTACATACAGCCCAATGTTTCAGTGTTCTTTGTTACTTCACCCATGCTTTAACATGAAATCACACAAATAAGGCTTCTTATTTCGCCCTGCAACAAACGAATTCTGAGGTACATATGATCCTTACGTCTCAACGGCATTAAAACCAGCAGCTCGAAGTTTGCGTAGACGATCTCGCCAATAATCTGGATGCACGCGAAAATAATGGATGGCTCCACTGAATATGGTTATATTTTTCTTGTTCAGCAGGAAGGTATCAGGAAGGGTTTCCAAACCGGATGTGATCCCTCCTTCAGTGTAATATTCATACAAAGTGGGAAGGTCCATTCCTGTAATATAAATTTAACAACATAGGCAATGTTTGTATAACACAGTAATGGGGTATACTTGTGAAACTACTCTTGCAGTAAGCAGTAAGTGTGTGTCTGTTGCCCTAGTTACCCAGCATGCAAAGTGAATGTACCTTATTATATTGTCATCTGTAGTCTGTCTGGCTCTACCATATTTTTCCACATTATCTCATGAACAGCAGGATTTTTCTAAAAAAAAAAAGGTTATTGAACACAAAATGTGTGTTTTGATTTTCTCTACAACTACTGTCTGCAACATTTGCCATTCTAAGAATATGGTGAGATATTACAAATGTACATTGGTATTCACATACAGTACAAGTTTTTCTAGTCAGACTTTAATATTCTCAACAGATTTTTTAAAAATACTCAAATATCAGATTTCATGAAAGTCCATCCAGTGGGAGCTATGTTGTTCCATGTGGACAGATGGACAGACATGATGAAGCTGACAGTTACTTTTAGGAGTTTTGTGAATGCACCTAAAAGAGAAATATTAATTTCTCCACTAATTAATTGTAGGTCTGGTTGGGACCAAACACTTGATTTTGTCAAAATATGGACTCTTATGAATTTTCTTATATTTGTCAGTACAATACTTTCTCTGTACTGTATAGTAAGACCAAATTATTAAAATGTATGTGGGGGCATAGCTGAGGTGGGATGAGGGGAGGGGGGCAATGGTGTAGCGTCTATGGGACAGCAAAGTGTGCAGCAAAATTAATAGTTAAAATGAGAAAAAATAATTTTCAATACACGTTATGTTTTTAAAGCTCACAAATTCCGTTACGGGCGACCACTGTGATTACTCGCCCAGGGAGCCAAAAAACCTAGCTGCGCCACTGAATGTATACCGCCGCGGGTAGGAAAGAAACTTTCACGGGCCGTCTTCGACCCGCGGGCCGTAGTTACTCTACCTCAGTCTATACTATGCACTGGAAGGCACTTGGTTTTTCGTTTTGTAAGTCTCATTAAATTGTCTTACCCTTCCTTTCAATTTCAGTTATGTGTGTTTGCCTACAGCAAAAGTTTCTTCGCCGGTAGGAACAAACTGCACCAGTAAATTTCGCAAGACAGTGAACACAGTATCACACATTCCACTCACTTCCGTTCGAAGCGGCAACCGCGCTTACTGATAGCCCAGGGTGCTGAAACAATCCAGCAGGATAGGACACGCACAATCCAGAACCCGTGACGTATGTGTGGTCACGTAGTGAGGCTTACTTATCAGAATAAAGCAACGCATTTGTTTATGATTTACGGATGTTCATAATTTTCAACATAGCTATCTTTTGTCAACAAGAATTTCCTTCTTTCTGTGCCCTGACACCAGACAATCAACCGCCAGCAAGTAAAAAATTAAACTTACTCGAAACAGGTCATACTTTGATCTTGCCTACGTGTCCTCGTAGACATGTGCATGCGGCTTAATACCTGTGACCTTCCATTACAAAGTTCGCTAGGAGATAGTAACGTTTGTCGTTGCGTTGTCATTGGGCAGCCTAAAAATCCTGCAAAATCTATTGTGTTTAATATGTCGTAGATTAATGTGTGGTCGAAATGTGACACTCTCATCCAGAAGACTAAATAATAAGGGGCACCGGTGGGTAATTCAAGCACATTCACACACCCGATGTAAATAGATAAAGTTCACCTGTAACCCACAGATCATACAATATGTGTGCATGATCACTACTTACGTTGGCCGCTCTAGTTGCCGGCGAAAGCGAGAACGCCCGAACTACAGCGGAAGCATCCGAAGTATAACTACAGAGTGTGGACAGGATTTTAAAGGGAAAAATACGTATAAATTGTGTTCAGTTATGTGATCTGTGTTTTGTATGGGTGTGTGTGGATTTTAGTGAACAGTTGCTTCTCTTCAGCTTGTATTATGGTTGTTCATATAATGTGTTTGACAACTTCTGGTGGATTACCACTGTTTACCAGGAAAAGAGGGGACTGCGATCCTGTTAGTACTCGTATAGCAACCGCAAGTGTCTTCTTCACAAAGTGGTTGTGTCTTCCTGTGTTATGTCTTTTGTTCAAGTGCAGAATATGGTTTGGGTCCTCCCATCAAAGTACCTTTTGTGCGGTTTTTGTGTGTAAATTCCAATTTAGATTTGGTGAAGTTAGATTAACGAAGAAACATGAATCAACGTCATCTTCAGAATCGAACAGTTAAGCTAGTAAAAAAAAAAATCCTCCCCCTTTTATGAAATCCAAAGACGCATCACCATGTTTACGGGAAGCGCCACTGTTCCCTGTCGCCAGCCAGATGAGTCCCATCCCTACTTGCCATCCTGATCCATTTGAAGTATGGTCTCCCATCCTTACAAGTGGTATTTTTCTTCAGGTTTTCCAACAAAAATTTTATATGCATCTTTCTTCCACTGTGTATGTGCTACATTCCCAGACACATAAAGTCGTTTGTGGGTTTATCGCCCTTAATATTTGCAAATAGTACAAATCATAAGGCTCCTGACTATGCAGTTCTGTCCAGCCTTCTGTTATGCCTGTTTGATTCAAAGTATCTTCCTCAGCACCATGTTCTCAAACACCGTCAGTCTGTGTCCTTTCCTTCCTTAAATGTGAGACCATATGTCACAATCGTACAAAATAACAGGCAAGACTAGTTTTGGATACTTGTTGTGTCCTTTAATAGGTCCCATACCATTAACTTCCTTAGCAATATCATTATCTTTGCTGGACAAACACTTGTAACGAATAGTGCATATGTCTGTAGCCATAATGCAGAAGTAAGTGTAGTGTGTGTACAGAATGATTCATTTAAAACCACAAACCCAGTAAACATTATTTCAGTGTGTCTTTTTTAAAATGCTCAAGGTAAACGGCATGTATTCAGAATAATGGTGAACACTCATGTATGATTTATTTTCAGCAAGATACAAGATTCAGTTTGGGTGCAGTCATGAAGGATCACTAGATGTTCAAGTCACTGATATGACGTAACTTAATGTTGTGAGAGAGGGCAAATGGCTGATATGCAGTATTTTAACCAGTAGTTTGTCTAATATAATAATTAATATAATTGAAGTCATAAATAAAGTAAGAGTTATTTTCTATAAATGTGGACTGTAGGTTCCAGAGAAAAATGTTCAAATATTCGTCCCTTGATCTCATACAAATGGAGTCATTTTTGTACATAATGCAGTGCTGTGTACCTGACCTGTTGCAGCTCCCTTTCTCTGTGATTGCATCTTTGAATGGGGTACACATGTTTGGGAAATCACAGTCTGTTGTACTGAGGAGCACATCAACACAAGAGACAACAGTTGTTTGGAAGGTTAGGGAAGACAGGTAAGGACATATGCCTTCCCAGGATAGTTACTTGCATTGCTGTTGCAGATTATAGGATTCTTTTAATTACAGTGTGTAGGTCAAACAGACATATTTTCTGTGTGTGGTGAACTTGCACTTTGACTGTTGTTCAAGTGGGTTTATAGACCATTCAGGAATGTAAAATACAATTGGTAGAAGTCCTGAACATCATTTTATTCTCCCTAAGCTGCGGTGAAATTTTCTAACTTAACATAATGAAATCACGCTGGATTGACACTAACAAAGAGCAGCACTGCCAGATCAAAAATGAGGTATAGTGGATGATATGAATTGCATGTGCACTTTCACCAGAAAAAAATACTAGCGTAACTTATTGTTTACTTTTCTGTTGCATACATTCCAAGATGTACATATCTGTTTTCCTATGATTTATTTTACTTATGTAAAAAAAAATTATTACATACAGATTATCTCAGACATAACCTCAACACTTATGTTTAGGAATGTTTATGATCTTTGTATGAAATTTCACATACCTAACTCCAGTGGTTCATTTGTCATTGCCATCAAACCAAAGTGAAAGAAACTGTTGCTGCATTTAGGTTCCAAATTTGGTGAGTATCATTTGTCAGGACTTTCACAGTAGGTATTTCTCAGTTGAATATTTTGGGTTTTGACACTGCAAGCATGGCTGCCTCTAATTTCCTCAACCATGAAGAAGGTGGCAGCACATTCTTATGAAATGTTAGTGTAAACCTACAAATCTACATGGAATAAAAACACCAAAGATATAATCAGAAATTCCATGAAAATATCATAATGTTATGTGTATATATATGATTTTCATCCTCCCTAATGATGTAGATCCAAACATCCACCATGCCCTCATACTCATAATCTAAGAAAAAATGTGCCAGAATGCACATACATACATACATATACTTATGCACAGTATGCACTACCTATCATGAAAGGATATATTTTGAGAAGAACAGATGATATTCAGAAAATGTACATAACATAAAATTTTCATTTCATTAATTCATTTGCTTTAAAATGCTTTACAATTCATACTATTTTTAAATTGTAAATCTTTTGTAATAACCTAGGAGTAGATGGGAGGATAATATTAAGCTGGATCTTCAGGAAGTGGAATGGAGGGGCATGGATTGGATTGATCTGGCTGAGGATAGGGACATGTGGCAGGCTTTTGTAAACATGGTAATGAACCTTTGGGTTCCATAAAGTGAAGGGAATTTTTTGACTAGCTGGGAACCAGTTAGCTTCTCAAAAGGGCTCTGCTTCATTGAGTACATAAGTAAGTAAGGAAGTAAGACCTTGTGTAATAAATGTTATCAAACTCTAAATACCAAAGTCAAAAAAAAAAATTAATAGAGGATGCATATATTATATAGGCAATAGGCAGTTATGTATGTAGTCATGCTGTGCTCAAAAAGTGTAGAAATATAGCATTACAGAAGCAAGCAACTTCCCATACATTGACATCTCTCCTGAATCAAGTAATGAATCTAATAATTAAAAGTAAGTTAGACAGTAACAGAAGTTTTTGTCACTAAGTGTCCATTTGTATTTGTTACAGTGTAACACTCATTGCTGCAGCTTCTGGTGCCAGTGAAATGCTTCTAAGTCAACTGCTAACTTCAGTTTTTCATGTTATGGTGTTTACTGTTGGCATAGATGAATTACGTTCAACTCGTAATGCTGAACGTCTCAAGAGAGATCTGAGGGTAATGTCATGAGACTATGTGCCACTTCAGTTTTTGACGCTGGGGATCAGTGCTTTAGTTCAGCTGAGTCGCTGTAAGGTGCAGTGTGCACAGTTATCACATAAATCATTTGTTCTTGGATGATGCCATAAATGGTAAACATAATTACTCTGTAATCTAACAAAGTAACTAACTGAGAAGCTAGTATGCCCTTGGTCAAGAAATTACCTACATTTATGGAAGCTGAAAGTTCATTAACTTTTTCACAAGAGCTTATGACATGTTCCAACCCTGAACCAGATTAATACAGTCCGCACCCTCTCTTGTTGCTTTAAGATCCACTTAAATTTGATACTCCCATCTATGCCTCGTGTATACCAAGTGATATTTTCCTTTCAGGAGTTTCAACCAAAACCCTGTATGCAACATGCCCTGCCAATCTCATCCTTCTTGATTTGATCATCCTAATGGAATTTAGTGAGGAGTACAAGTCTTGAAGTTCATTATTATGCAGTTTTCCTCAGCACCATGTTCTTGACCACCCTTAGTCACATTGCTGTCAGTATCTTGAAGGGATTCAAAATAATACCCTTTTAAGGAATTTTTGGTTTTGGAAATATGAAAAGGTACACAGTTCAAAGTATGATGAATATGTCGGGTAGCTGTTCCAACATTCATATTTCTTCTTAGTCAGAAATTACTATACAGAGAGTGGTGTGTGTGTGAAGATGCCCTGTTGTGATTCAAAATTGCCTTTTCCAATCAAATTTTGTTTTTCATCAAGTTATGTGATGATCTAAATGGTCCAACACTGAGAAGGTGGGTGTCTTTAGTTAACTGTTGTGGAGGAGCAAATCCATAACACATAATTACTTTAACCCTTTGGCACCAAAGTAGTATAGTCTTTGCACAATGCAATGCTGAGAAAACTGAAGGACAACTAAAGTTGTCACCCAGAATGTGTCAATGATAGGACCTACCTTTACAGCCCACAGCTATATAGTGCTTTGATGCATGCATGTGTGATGTGTGAGGGCAAATTGTTTATTGAATGTTCCCTCCCCACCCCTTTACATCCACCAATGTAATTGCAAAGCCATAAGATTCATAAAAATGGGGAGGTCAGCAAGGTTTTGGTCATTATTTCTTTATGTTCATGCCATTTTTTGTGTCAGAGACTCATGGACTATTACATTGGAGATTTTCAAGTTTTGTTATTGTGCTTGATAGTGTGGTTTAGTTTACAGTACTGTCAGCATCTCAAAAACAGTGTCAATAGTAGGATGACTAGTACATGGTGAACTGGAGAGGATTTGGAATGAAGCAGATTGAGCTTAATTGAGGCACTATCCTTGTATTTGCATGGGGGGCCTGAGGAAATCCATGGAAAACCTCAGTGCTGTAGTTGGTGCCCTGGCTGAGACTCAAGACAGAAACCTCTCAAGTACAAGCCAGAAGCATTGGGACTTTTGCATCTTGTTTGGTTTTGAATGGCGCCATAAGTAGACACACTGTATAGCCATATTTTCTAGAATCTGGACCTGAAGGAGGCCATATGTTGTTGTGTGTCTTATTTTTTATCCCTATATTGCAAGATGTGCAGTTTTTATAAGTTAAAAGAAATAAGAGCCACAGTCCGGGAAACAAAGTGTAGACATTTTCCAGGTGGACCCCCGTAATTATTATTAAGTCACTACCAGATCTCAGGATCCACAATACTGTGTCCTGTCAGAGGAAGGGAATTCAATACAAAAGAACTCACAACAAATTTTCGTATTGTGAATGTCTTTAGGCTTCTGTAACCCACATCTCCCCCCCCCCACCCCCTTAACATAGGGTCAGCAGGGTCCTTAATTACACCACTGACATTTTCGCATTCCTGTCTTGGTAACTTAGGTTTAAAGATTAGTACTGGTGAAGGGTAATGCTAAATAATTTACTCATTAATGTTGATATCGTAGATATATATGAGCAAAACTTTTGGTGTTGAATGCATTGTTCATGTTCAGTTTAAGCAACATAATAAATTTGGATATTTTTAATTGTGTGGAATTTCCATTAAAGAATAATGCATTTTTAACTCAAGTATGTTGAACAGCTATAACTTCTCATAACAGGAATTTTGTCTACTAAGGAACTGTATGGGTTCCAACTGTTCAAAAGTAACTAAGGCCTTGTTTTACGCCCTACTTGTGTTCCTGAAAAACTGAGCATAAATAAAAAGTGATACTCCCATAAGAAATAAGGAGTTAGCACAATAGAATGCAACCAGCCAAAGGGCGTTAAACTGAAAGTAAGAGGGTGTAAATTAAGAAGTGTACATTGGTATGGGCCATTCGTGCAAAATTGTATAAAAATGGGTGTAAAGTAAGGCATATGTGTATTAGAATATTCAGCTATTATTGTCACGTTTAATCTTTACCGGACATTTAATTCAGTCTTTGTGCTCTGGGTACTGAATTTTTTCCATGATGGCCCTTTAAATCATTGCACATGTTTGACAATAAACGTTTATATATGATGAACCAAAGATAATGAAATAATGCTGTAATCCGTATTTTGTTGGGACTAAATTAGAGAAACTTCAGTTCAAGAACAAAAATTCAGTAGAAATATTTTGTGCCTAAATGCAGGAAGTTGATTTGAAAAAAATTATAATTTTCAATTTATTTTACTTGCGTTTCTGTTTCGGGTCCCAAGTTTGCATAGGAAATTCCAGCTTCAGAATTTGTGGATTTGTGCCGTGGCATGGTGGTGTCAGAAACATCATCTTACTTCACACACACATCATACTTTCTCAGCACTTTACTAACAACTTTTCTCTTTACACCACTTGCTATTCACATGTGAAGCCATCATGAACTGAGAAAGGCCTACATTTGTTGAGTTTTGTTCCAGTATACCGACATGCATTATCATTTCCAGTGTGTTTTTCACGATACGGAATTGAGAATTTCTCCATGGTATTTCCTTACTCCATCAAGGAAAGAGTAACTAAAACAGAGATATTTCAGCAGTTGCCTAAAAATGCATAAAATGCTATTGCCAAAATAAATTATGTAGTTGCTCAATGGCCCTGTTTCTTCACTTTCGCTGTCCCAAACCAGTTCAGATAGCCGGTCTGGGGACAGGAACGCAGATCTCTTACTTACAAACATCACAGACTGCTGAGTGAGAAATGAATATTCAGTCTGGCTTGTTATTACAAAGTTGTAACAAGTGGTAACACATTGAAATGCCATATTATTTAAACTGTTTTATGACTGTACTATTTACAGACCAGTCTGTTTATTTCTGTATATCAAACTGCAGTTGAAATTATAAGCCCAGTGGAGTTTGCCAACAAGGCTTTTCACTTTCAGTATAAGTTATGGGAAAATCATGACCTCACAGTGCAGCCAGTAATTACTTATATTCATTTGTGTGGGCAAATTTATGCATTCTGGAATGGTGCACAAACTGAGCCGAAATGTAACACAGGCATTAGAGAAACCATATACCATTGGTATTTTTTCACATACGGACAGTTGATGCTTAGTCCCTTTTAGTAGTAATATATCCTGTGACTGTACACATAAAGTGTGTCTCTGTTTTGGCTACAGAATCACGAAGAGTAATATACATGAGTCACTAAATGAAGTAGTTCTTTGCTGTGGGGTACACAGCAAGAAAATTCTTCTCTGAAGCATGCTGTCATAATTAGACTTCCTGTAAGAGCAGCACTTTGCAGAGTGAATGATGCTTCACATTGGAATGTGTTGACAGAGTACTGGGACGAACGAACTGCATAGCACGATTCATCAGAAGGAAATGAAAGGCGTCAGTTGCTTAGCATAAAAACAAACATACGAGGTTTTGAAGATTACAGGGAGGTTAGAAACTGCTACTCATGAGGTGCATAATTGGGTAAAGTGGCCAGAGGGTAAATCTGACCCCAAACCGTTACGTAATGTGGAAATAACGAGTGGAGCTATAATCCTAAGCCTCAACATGAGCGTACCAGGACGGGTACATTCACAAGATGCCGATTTAAAAGGATTCGGTGCATTAGTACAATAATGGTTAGAAACAAAACTTTAATTCATTATTGTTTGTAGATAAGGTACAAATGTTTTCAACATGAGATGCTTTCCTTGTATAGGTGTGCTACCCTTTAGTGGATCACCTCTTGGAATGTGTGGATACAGCTGGCAATGACCGGGCAGTAACTTGCAGTGACCTTCTGGGCTTAGTAGAGGTCATGTTGTGTCAGGAGAACCACCTATTGCAGGTGAGTTGACACAATTGTGAGAATTTTGGGCAAGGCACATGACAGGAATTGCAGCCCATCATCATAAGTTTTTTATTATTTCTGGGATTTTTATTTTTGTTTGCCATTCACAGATGGCAGAGAAGTAACCTTTGTGTTGCATTTACTGTATTTACCTGAATACATCAGTTTTTCATAACTCATCGCCTGAAAAATGTGTCAGCTTATAATTGCAGACAAAAACTAAACATCTTTTGTATAGGTATTTTACCAAAAATTGTAGATTGTGATGGGGCATCATCTTATCTTAAATGAGGGGGTGCTGATAAGTTCTTAGCCCAACCAGGAAGGAAACAAGCTACAGCGACCAAACTCGGGATTTATTCAACATACTCCCCACGAAGCCCAATATACTTCTTAGCACATTGCTCTAACTTTTCCAAGCCACTCAAAAAACATTCAGAAGATTGTCCGTCCAACTAGGTCTTTGCCGTAGCAGTGACCTCCTGGTTGGACAAAAAATGGCAACCTTTCACTTGTTTTTTCAGTCCAGGGAACAGGTGGTAGTCTGATGGGGCCAGATCCAGAGAATAGGGTGGATGATTAAGACATTGGAAGCCCAGGTAGGCCAGTTTCTTGTGGGTTGCAAGTGCCCAGTAAGGCAGGGCATTGTCGTGCAAGAACAAGACCCCCTTGGTGATTTTCCCACGGCGTTTTTCCTTCAGAATGTCCTCCAATTACACCAGCAGAGATGAGTAATACTCCACGTTGGTAGTTTGGCCCTTTGGAAGATAATCAATGAGGAGGATGCTGTCTTGATCCCAAAAAATTGAGGCGAGAAATTTCCAGCAGATTTTTGCACTCGGAATTTTTTGGGATGGGGTGGGCCACTATGCTGCAACTCCACTGATTGTCACTTGATCTCCAGGTCATAGTGATATAATCAGGTTTCATCCATGGTCACCAATTGCGACAGGAAAGAATTTGGATCGTGCCAAAAAAAATTCCGAAAGTTGTTCAGACGACTGGCACCGTTGACGTTTTTGATCTGTGTTCAGGCATTTCAGGACCCACTTCGCGGAGAGCTTCCGCATGTCCAAATCTTCATGATTAATGGACCCAACCTGCTCACGTGAAAGGCCCAGTTGCTCAGCTATTGATTTAGCCTAAATCCGGTGGACTTCCAACATTAGCTCGTGAATTTGATCAATAATCTCCGGGGTGGTCACTGTTTTGGGTTGTCCAGGATGAGGCACATCACAGGTGGAAAAATCACCACGTTTAAACTGGGCCATCCAGTTTTTGACAGTGGCATATGATGGTGCATGTTCCCCTAATGCTTCTGTCGAAATGGCGTTGAATTTCCTTTGGTGCCTTGCCTTGCAGGGGGAAAAAAAAACTTGATGACAGATTGCATCTCCATGTTGTTGAAATTGTGTGCGTTGCCTTACATGCTTCCTTTCAGCCTCTGTAACAAGAAAAGATTTGCAATTCTGCACATGAACAGACCTTTCTTTCCAATGACACTATCAATTCTGTCCTATGACATCAGGAAGTAGGTGGGGCTAAGGACTTATCAGCGCCCCCTCATATTCAGGTAAAATGGAGCTAGCTCAACACAGTTGGATATTATCATTTGCGATTCTCTGTTTTGATTTCCAAGAAGTGGTATGTTGAAGAACCACAATGCATAACTAAATGACCATGTCACATAATTCTCAAGCAACGAATTAATGGAGATCTGGGTAAGATGCCCAATTAAAATTGACAAGCCAAGCCAATCCCCCCCCAGTTAAGATTATGGTATCTGTGGTTTGGAAATGGTAAATTTTCACATTGGAACTTTAAATTAAGCACATAAACATAGGAGAATGATCCGTATTTCTGAGGGTGCTAAATGTTGAGACTCAACAGGATTTATGCTTGGTTTCAAAGCACAGCAATTAAACTTGGCTATAAATTTAAGTTTTGTGGTTTGTATTTATCCATTTACATAAAATGTTGGTGTTATGACATTTGTTTCATACCAAAAATAACTTCTTCAATACCACTCATGCATTCAACAACTGAAAATATCTCTGCATATTTCATACCTTACCACTGTCATTACTGTCTACCAGGATGCATTACCTTGTCAGCAGATTGTGCATTAAACTTGGTACTATGTTCCTGTAACGTTTCCCTTGTTTTATTATGTAATAGGCCACAAATGTTATGACATAACCTTGCTTTATTTTTTTCACTGTCTGAAATACCCAGTAACACAACTTTATGCTGATAGCAAACAAAACCTTTTTTGTACCTTCACTGGCTGAAAACATGCCCTGGCACACTGTCAGACATGTCACTACATGTCAGTGAATCACAGATCTGCAAACAAAGTAACAGTTTTACACACCAGCCTGAAATTTCAAGGCACAGGATAAGAGGTGTATTGTATTATTGTTGTTTAACCAATCAAGTTACATGGTAAGTTGCTAAATATACCTGTGGCTATGTGCAGAGTGTGGTGGATACTTGGGCCGAATGTGTAGACTCGCTCTATGGGTTTCTGTTAATCCGAGATCGTGTTGCTGTGGCCACGTCCAGTTGGTGGCAGCTGGATCCAGAGGAAAAAAAACTGCTTGCACTCACTGTGTCGGTCCAGGGAACGTGCACAGTCTGTGACATACCTGTGTTTTTGCCTTGTAAGAGTCCTGCTGTGAGTATGTAGTATTTTCTAATTATAGTCATAGGAATGCAGTGCAGTCATAAAATGTTTTCATTTTCTATCCTATCTTTTTCCCTAATAAACTGGTGTAATGAATGATTGGGGGTGATGGATTTTTTTCAGGTTTTTATTTTTCACTTTTGTAATATACTGTACATATGTTGTTCTCCTATGGCATTTTGCACAGGAAATGCTAGATTTTAGGTCAACAGTTCTGCATAGTAACTGCATTGTGCAATGTTGCATCACATTGCATGGTTCCTTTTCAGCCTGTGATAAGATAGATATCAAGGACCTTCGATGCTGACGAGATTAGGGTGGAGTCCCTTGTGTTTCTATATTACCTTGGTATAGCTAGGCAAAAGGGTCTTTGGTTTTCGGCACTCAACGAGGCAACTTGATTTGGCAATGGTCACTTCTGTGTCACACGTAGAATATTGTAAAATACAAAGTTACTTATACTTGGTGATTATGCTGATCTACATTATTGCAGGTAAGCTGCTGTGGGTTGACTAATTTTAATTTGTGGAAATTTTATTTTATTATATATGTGGAACCAGAGTGAAGTTCAGGCCCGGTTGTGAAATTACACATAATGTTGAAACTCAGAGAATGCAGCTATTTTAACTGAAATACCTGTGCTAATGCTGTATGGGATGCTGGGAAACTGTTATTGTTAATATTGTTGTGTAAATTGTCAACTTTTACTTTGTGCATCAGTTCATTAGTAAGCAGTAGGCATTACAGCAAGGACAGCTGTTGTAGTAACAAGCCTATGTTATTAAACTGCATATAGTTATGAAACTGCAGTGAGCTTACTAAGCAAATTCCACCCTGCCGATAACACCCCACTTGGTAACCTCTTATATTTTCATAGGCAGCTAGGAGAATAATATTTACTGGTGGCAGTGAACCTACTACTCCCTGCTCCATATTCCAAGCCAAGCTAACCAAAAACTAGTGGCCACTATACTGGCATGAAACAACAAATACATAAAGTGAGTTGTGGCAGTCCAGTGATATGACCATTTATAAAGCCACAATAATAGAAACAAACTTTAACGTACTAGAAGACAGTATGTGCAGGTAAGAGTTACAGCTTCAGTAAATTCTTTGGCAGACAGCTACATGAGGTCTTAATATCAGACCCCTGATGATAGTGATAGGATTGTTATTTGAAGTGTTGGTTTACTTGAACCACTTCATGCAGCTTTCTGGCCAAGATTTTATTAAATTTAGTCACCATGAAAGCTTGTATATGTATATAATTTGCTAGTGTGTTTACCACGCAGAATATTTTGTCCTCCAGTTTGCTGTCCCAAAAAATATATATATATCATTATATACATATATTAAATTTTGTCTGTTGTTTTGTGGTTGTGAATCTTGGTCTGTCACAATGCAGGAGGAAAGTAGGCTAAAGGTGTTAAAAAATAGGGTGCTGAGGAGGATGTTTGGACATAAGAGGGATGAGGTATCAGGGGAGTGGAGAAGACTACATAATGAGTAGCTTTAGCTTTTTTATATATATATATATTTTAAAAAACTGATATTTTTATCGTGGCATTTCAGTATTAATGCTCCCCTTAACACAGAATAGCAGGGCATTTAAATACCCTATATTTTCTTCAGTTTAGACCAGTGGTTACTGAAGTGTGCTTCGCAGATCCTAAGGGATTAGTGACCACCTCCTAGGGGATAAGTAGGAACATTTCTGTAATTGCTACTTTGAGGTGTACTTATTTTTCAATTAAAGGAATAATGCATTATGAGGAATAAAACCAACAAGTGCATATAGAAATAAGTAAATTTGTTGTATTGAATCATTTAAAATTAATTAAAGGAATCTTTTGTTAAAAGTAATCGTCAAACTTCCTTAATTGGCGATATGCTTCTATTGTATGACAGTTTAAGTATATAATTAAGAAATTTCCTGTATCCACAAATAAAGAGACGGTCATTTTAATGAAGGTCACATCATGCAATGCAGTGTTACGTATGCTATTGGTATGTATACGTAGCTATCTAAAATGAGTTCTGAGATATAAATTTTTAATTTCAGATACCTACCATCTGGACACTGTATGTATGTGAACAAGGATGTGAGGTTCCGTGTTTATATTTTGAAGTCAAAAGGGGTCTGCAAGCAAAAAAGTTTGGGAAACACTGGTTTAGACCATTAAAAAAAATGTTTTATATGCAAAATTGCTATTAACAGTAAGACTTCCCTGTTATTACTTCAACCATATTTACTACTACTCTCACACGTCATAGACACTGAAAATGAATACATCACCATCATCATCCATCACAAGTTAGGCCATAATAGACCTGTTTTGGCCTCATCTAATAATCTTTTCAAACGTCTTCCAAGTTGTCTTTGTCCATTTGGTCTATAACTCAATGTTATTTTTGGCATCCTGTTGTTGTTCATTCTTGTTACATGTTGTAGCCAATTTGATTTGTATTTTCTTAATTTTGTATCAACTGGTTCTTCTTTTCATTCTTTCACAATTTCTGTTTCATTTTCAAAGGAACTTTCACAAATGAGATATTTAAAACTCATTACTTGGTGTAAACATTTGTTATTCACTGTGATTTTACATCTTACTGGATCTTGTCCTAAAAATGCAATTGTGTCATATATTTCTGGTGATATTTCCATTCCAAAATCTTTTGCTATTGTATATATTTCTCTCTGAAAATTATCCTCTGAACCACCTATTACTTGATCATATGCAACAAGGAGTGTGTTTATTTTCTGTAGTGGTTGATAAAGTAATACCTTTTGTGTAAACCACATTCAATTTACAATAATTTCATTTGTGTATATTAAATAATTTTGGTGTTGGATATGTACTGATTTTTCTTCCTGTAGGTTCCATTCAGACTTGTTGTCTGTGGGTTGGTGGGAGGCATACAGATTTGTGCCCTGTGTGGACCAACCCCATCTCTAACTGAAGTAGAACATGTCTCTGTTCAGTGTTGGAAAGGCGCTATTGATACAGTACGAGCTGCAGAACAGTGCTTCCCTAGGAACTTCCCTCCCAGCATTCAACTTGACACTGGTGTGATGGGGTGAGATTAATATCTGCGAGAATTCTTTAAGTTACTTAACAGCAAATAAATATGACACACACATACTATTTTCTCTAGTTTTTAATTTAAGACATTACCTCACCATCACCTGATATTCATTGGTCTTAAATGAATTAGCTTCACCCCCCCCCTCAAGTTAAATTTAATATTAGTGATCTATACTAAAACTGTCACCTAAATTTAATTTGGTTCCTACTGGTCCAATAGACTGCATGCATGCAATAGCTTCAGTTCCATCAGTATTACCACCATTACATCAATCCAACTATGTTAGACACTTAAAACGGGTATTGTATGAATTAGCATTAAAATTTGGCCTGTAATGTGTTACAGACTGTTACTGGTTGATCGCCAGACAGGCAAGTTCATGCTATCCCAAAACCAGCGCACAGATGCTGGAAAGAAAGAATCTCGGTCACTTAGTGGGGCCCACAGGGTGGATATTCTACGAACTTTCTATCACCAAGTAGCAGCCACTTTCATGAATTATTCATCAGGTATTACAGTACTGGTTATAATATAGTATAATTTGTATATGTCCATATAATTACTTGCTGTTATACTAAAAGCCTTTCTTTCCTATTTCATAGTATGATGAAAACTGCAAGTATTTCTTCATAGGCTGGCTGGTTGTACTGTTAATGTCCCATACGTTCACCTGATTGGCCTATGAAAACATGAATGTATAGTGGTGGCAGGAAAGGTGGTTTTGGTACATTTTTAGGTATTACACTAGTATTCAAAAGGTGGAACTCCAGAAAGTTAAGGCAGATCATGTACCACAAACGGACAGGTATCATTCTAAATGGACATCTCCCAGGTACAAAGACATGTAATAACCACTGTCTTGTTTTCTGTTGTTTTGGACTGTGAATGGATGGGAACAGTGTTAGGACTGAATAAAAACAAGCATTTCTGGAGTTTATTTCATTATGAACCTCATTGTTTGTTACTGGTATTCCCCCTATATTTAGTTGTAATTGCATTGCCATGGAACAGTAAATGCAAAGGACAGAAAGTGCGATATTTATCCTGCACCTAATGCCACATTTACATGCAGCCACAGGATTAAAGATTAGTTTCTTGTCATTAAGTAATTTTTCCCTGTGGAAATAATCTTTAGTATAGCTAGATTTGGGTTGGGTCTGTATCCATTCTGGCTATGATAGTGAAAAAAAAATTCAAAATCTCCCTATACCAGTTGAAAGTTTGGCTGTCAAATCACAGCCATTCATTTATGGACATCTATGTGGACAACGCTTCATATAGTGTTATAGGCCAAAACTGTGTTTACAACATAGTGGAGTAGTCACTATTATTGGTGCCATGGAAAAACTCCTTACCCAGTATTTCTAGTGAACCATATTCAGTAATCCATCAAATACTTATTTTCGTTGTTATACCGTGCATGTTGTCAAGTCACTCAATTATTTTACCAACCACTGCACTTATATAAATTTATAAAATTTACACCTTAAAACATTAAAAACTCTTGGCAACACAACACAACACGGCATGCTGCCACAAAACCAACTGGAATGTGAAATTAATATGACTTTTAATAGTGTAACTTTAGCAAGGACGATATAGCTCCCTGATGATGGTCCTAGGACCGAAACATGTCAGAGCGTTTTTAATGTTTTAAGTTGTAAATTTCCTCAAATACTATTTTTAATAATATGATTTTTAACAGCCAAAATATGTGTTGTATGTTTCTGCAGCACAAAGCACTGTTCTAACTTGAAAATTCGTTTAGACATGAAATAGTATAATTTCCATAGGTGGCAGAATTAATTTTGCTCTGAATTCTCTAGAATATAGGTAGTGGCTTTTTCCTTGAGCTGAGTGTTACAGTTTGCATACTGCACAAAGCAGAGGTCAGTGTGGACAGGAAGACAGGAATATCCTGATATTTTTGCTACTTCAGAGGACTGTCCATCCTCTTGTGACTGTTACAACAGCAGTTCAATGTTTTCTGCTTCTGTTAAGTAATTACACTGGGGTTGGAGGTTTTCTCAGCAGTGAATATTCATATTGGGATCTTCCAAGTTATGACACATTGCAGTCTAGTTCAGGGGTACCAAAATTTCCCCAGAGATAGAAACAGTATGTTACTCTGGAATCTTGGTACCCCTGTGTCATTCCATAACTACCATTATACTGATCTGTTTCTCAGACAACTCAGAAGGTGCAACAGCTTACAAGCAATCTTCAACATCTGAAGCACTTGAGACATACTGGTGCTCTGAATACCACAAGTGTCACGCACTGCGCCATGGTGCAACACTGTTGTGTGTCCTGTATGCATCAGCTGTGCCAGTTCACACAATGAGGTAACGCACTACAATAACACAGGCAACCAAAAGAGTGGCTTTTTTCGTAGTCTACAGTGACAGTAAGCTTGTTATCATCACGTGTATTCCCTTATGCTATCAGTAATAATAATACGTTGGCAGGGCCAACTTCTGAAGTAGCAGCAACTACTTGACACTATGATTCATGTATTTTGTATGGTGATAACACTGTAAATATTGAGGAAACTAAAAATAATAAAAGGACTTACAAATCACTGTGGTTAAACACACAACTGTGTATGATGACACACTATAAATACCGAATATCTACAAATTCTGGGTGATGGTAGTTTTTTATGTTGAAATCACAAACACAGCAACATAGCATGGGTAAAACTCTCTGGGGTTATATTTGCAGACTTCCATTTGAAGTGAACAAGTAAAAACGCCATATAGATAAAAGTCATTGTTATATAGGTTGGAAATTAATGACCTTGGCTAGTTTATCTTTTAGATGGAAACAATTAAAAGGAATGTGTACCCCAAAATCTTCCTGGAACAGTCAGTATGTTGGACTGATACTTGTCTTCACACTAAATATTTGAAAACTTAACATTAAGGACAATATAGTGTAACTTTGATGCAACAAGAATTTATGCAATTTGTAAAAATTCTCTTACAAAATACATATACTATCCAAAAATGGTTGAAATATGTGATCATCAAGTCATCCTCATAATTCTGTGACATTTATTCATACATGCAACTTTAATATACTGAGAGTGCTGATAATTTTCTCAAATAATGAAGTCCTTTCTGTATAGCAGCCACAATCTATACAGACATATGGGAGACATATTGAATGGACTATGAAGGATATTATGTAACATGAATTGTACAGCCCCCTTAGTGATGTTATGGTTTTAGGACAGTCTGGATAGGTAGGTGATATAGATTAAACAAGAAATGTACACTTAATAGTGGTGGGGAAACCCTAGGAAGGGGGCTGTGAGACAGGCAAAGAAACATGTGGCAGAAAAATATAAAAACTGATTTAAAAAATGTAAGTTGTGAAGATGTGAACTGGGTTGAAATGGAACATGATAGGGTGTGATGGTGGTGATGAATCTTTTAAGTTTCATGTCTTTCATTGTAACACGAGAAAGCCCACTGGAATTTTTGTTGGAATGATCCAAGTAATGATATCAAATACATTATTGAACTAGGAAATAAAGACAGGTTTTCACAGCGGTGTCAGAGATTCAAGTCTTCTGGGATATGACACTGTCAAATAGTAAAGTTACTAATGTTTCAGAAGAGTCTGCTGCCTCCTGAGGGTCCAACAAAGCACTCTTGGATTTTTTGGACCCTCAGGATGGAGGCAAAAAGCTCATCCATAATGAAACCATTTACCTACTGACTTAAATCTTCATTATAGTCACATATAATACATGACATGTTCATCAAATTAAACATAAGGTAATTTTATACTCATCCCACAAACAATAAAAAGTTCGTTATTTCAATAGCCAACAACAATCTGAATTTGAACGTATGGTAGTTTTCTTGTACAGTCAATAGTAGCTTGTTGTATCAGGAAAATGTGAAATTATTTTATGTATCTGTTACAGGCTCATAACTCAACGGACACTGAAATCACTAACAGCAGACAAACAGTTGTGCTGGTAAGTGTCCATTAGGAATTAAACCTCCATGAGATCGGCCAACATTCCTACCGAGTAACTGACGTTTGCCATCAGCTGCGAAGGTGATGGGCACAGTCTTCTGCGATGCAGAGGAGTTGATTGTGGCCGAATTCCTGGAACCTGGGCAAACCATCACTGCTGCTCGTTATGTCCAGACACTGCACAAGCTCCGTCGTGCATTGTGCGATAAACATCCTGGATGAAACATCATCATCCAACATGACAACGCTCACCCCCACGCCACTCGCCTCACATCGGAAGCAATTGCAAAGATGAGGTGTGAAGTTCTTCCACACCCCTCCTATAGCCCTGATCTGGCACCCTCCAACTACTGTCTTTTCGGATTTGTGAAGGATCAGCTGCGTGGACAATGTTATGAGACAATGGAGGCAATTCAGAAAGCAGTGTGTCAGTGTCTTCGGATGGCTGGAACGGAATTTTACAGAAGGGGAATTTTCAAACTCTCAGAACGCTGGGAGAGATGTATACAAAGAAGTGGCGATTATGTGGAAAAATAAAGAAAGGTCTGTAGATTAAGGTGGTGTATTTGGTTTATCAATAATAAAGCATGTTACTTTACAAAAAATTGTTGCTCATGACTTTCGGTACGACCCTCATACAAGTGTCCTGGAAATGATCAGAACATGCATCCATAATGTGTACCTTCTTAATCACCTTGCCTGCTCAGCCATGTGCCAACAATTAATATGGAACTCTGCACTAGAGTTATCTTCACCAAAGGTTTCAGACCAGCTCTGGGGCCCAACCAGCCTCCAATTCAATGGGTACAAGGGGCAAAAATGTACTTCCACTCCTTCCTAGTAACTTCATGGTGTGCAAAGGCTAACTTTAACCTTTCATGACTTATAAAACCCTCCGTTTACCACATTTTTTAGCAGTTAATGGCTTCTAGCTGCTACAATCCTGAGCCCTTAAATATACCCATAATTATATGCACTCTTTGAAGTTTGTTATATTAAGAGACCATTCACACAGTAAGTCTGACAATGTTCACAGTGTATTAATATATGAAACTTCTCAGCAAAACACTTCACATTTCACAGACATTTCCTTGCTTATGTTCTGTCATATGCCTGTCAAATTCTACACAACTCTGAAATGATAAGAAACAAATATTGCACACAAACGGAAAATCTATGCCAGCTGGAAATTTACTACCATCATCAGTAAACCCTTCAGGCGATTCATCTTTCAAATCAATCTCTTCATGCTTGATAACTTCACCATGGTCTTCTTTATCTTTATTAGTAAGGTGATTAACATTTTTACTGATACTTTCCTTAGACCTGGGATTTCTATAATTTCTCTCTCGTTTGGTATAACAGTCATGATCACTATGTGGAACAGCTGTGGGGCCTGCTACTGCAGTTGTTCTCGCAAAATGATATGTTCTTCGATGTCGCAATAAGGAAGAATTACTTGAAAATACAGCTTGACAAAAAGGACAAATATACAGTCTGACATCACTATGCCTCTTTCGTTGGTGTTTGATGAGGTTTGACTTATCTGAATATGCACAATCACAATTTAGACAATGAAATGGTTTGACACGACTGTGAGTGAACATGTGCCGCTTCAGGGAGAATTTTACTGAGAACCCTTTTGAACATATAGAACATGTGAATTTCTTGTTTAAACCATCAGAAATGTGCATAATGGTACAGCGTTTAGATTCAGCGCATTTAGCAACTTGTGTGACTTGGGTCTTATGAGCTTCACGCTGTTTCTGGATTACATCTTCTACATCAATAAACTTACACTGCAACATCCTTTTGAACATTATTTTACTCTTATTATCTGCTGCAGCATCTTGACTAGCATTTTCAGTCACTGCTGTTAGGCTTGAAGTTTCAGAAGAATCGATCAAAGAGACCTTTCCAATTACTTCAGCATTCAGAAGTGAAGATGATGATGCACCTGCACATGAGTCCAATTCTTCCTTTTGCTGGGAATTATTTTCAGTGTCTGATAATGCCAGTGGATCTGGAAGGTCATCCACAGCTTCACAATTATTTTTTTTAACCACAATAACTGCTGGTTCATCTTCATATTCCTCACAATCAGACGATCCTGATGGATTCTTCTCTTTCGGTTTTACTTCCCTGTCCTGGAACAAAATCCAGGTATATGGCTTATGTGAACCTTCCACTTATATAGATGAAATTTGATAAGGGAGCCCTTACTAATTTTCACTTTCTTATTCCCATTTTTTAAGTACATTTACACAGTAAGCTTTAAGGAATGCCAGTGGTCATTTTGTTTACTACACTATTGAGTATGGCCTTTCCAATAATGTTCTATTTATAATGGATTAAATTAAATTCAGCTCAGGTCTTCACTCTCCTGGGATATAGCACCAATCACTCGGCAACTTCACTGTGATAACCTATCTCACAGCTTCAGTTCAATATGAATTTTATTACATTTCCTGATAAGAAATAAATTGGTACATACCTTATGAGCATATTTATATCACATCAGGATCTGTAATTTCAACAGAATCATTCTTCAATATACTGTATAGTTAAACTTTTAATGACTGAAGACTGACCCAAACTGAAGATTCAGTTCATACTGCACAGTAAACACATGCCGTTTTGGTGCCACACACTAAGTTAATGCTGTTCAGGTAAATCACCGTATGTTCTGTACTCCATCCACAGCACACAAATTCAGTGCAAAGGCAGAACAGAAAACTTGTCAATGTTATACCTGGTGGTTCATTACACAGCAACTAGGCTTTAAAGGGTCAATGAATTAAATGAAATCCATGCCTCTTATGGAATACAAAGGCACATCATCATATTCAAAACACACGTCAGTGGACCTCATTCTGACTTGCTTAAACTCTGTCCACAGCTTTACATTGTACTGAAGATCAATTTTAACCCTCTGAAGACTGAAATTCATCTGAATACTATACAAAAACTGAGCTTCCACCTCACAGAGAACACATTCTTCATTACAAAGACCAATCACCAAATGCTGTTTAGGTAAATTACTGCCATTTGTTGCGGGAATCATTCAAAACACACTGTTACTACATTATGTGCACAAAATGAAAAGTTATAGTACACACAGATACCACTATGGTTTAAATGGTTAATATTCCTTCCATCTATGTCTGTGACTAATAGTCTCTTCCTACCAAATTTTCACATCAGAACTGTGTACAGTAGAGTTCCTTTAATCAGGCACTCTGATAGTTTGGCTCTTGAGGATGATTCTTTGACGTTTGATCCCTGGTTATGTGGTCTTTACTCAGCCCATCAAGTTATTATATTGGCTTCAGAAGGATCCAAAGATGAGTAAACAAGGTACTGCTGGCAAGAAGAAACACATAATTTTTAACAATTCCTCAGAAACTTGAAATAACACAGGGACTTGGAAGTTGCAAAAGCCAAACAGGGGTTATGGCCTTACACAACATTGGATCATCACCTTTCTATGATATGAAAACATTTAAGGACCAATTACGATTGTTTATGGCATCAAGTGAATGTGTGAAGGACCTTTTCAAGTGACATTCATTGAAACAGCTGAAATTAGCACAATTGGACAAAGTATTGTATAAGTGGTGTACAGAAATGTGTTCTGAAGGAAAACTTGTGACCAGGTCTGTCATAATTGAAAAAGCCTATTCTTTTTATAATGAAATGAAAATATCAAGTTGACTAGTGCACACTCTCTGAGGGCAGTAACAAAAAATTACTTCACCTCAGATCAGTTGATGTGTCTGATAATCCAGGATATTTGATAGTCTGGCACATACCTGTTCCTATGAGTGCCAAACTAAAGCAATTCTACTATATACCTTCACCAGTTCCCCAGTGCACTTTACATGTGCTCCTGACCTAACCACCCTAACAATTGTTACAAAAACATAAATTAGACACTCCTTCATATGTTATGGTCTCCAGTCACCTGTTAATTCAAACATTCTCTTAGAACACCTGTTCTTGCACTTCTTCAACCTACATACAATTCCATGAGGGCAAAAGATCCAAGTTTCACACTTATACACGAAAACTGACATATCTCTATATGTTACTATTGACAGTTTTCCACAGGACACAGAATCTGATCTGAATTGAAAATTCCCATAATTTATTCTGCTGCTAGTTTGTTCATAAATGTAATTTTCTTCTGTTACTGTCGTTCCAAAACATTTTAGCTTACATAATTCCTAATGATTTATTAACTTAAGATTCAAATCTTCTGCATGCATCATTCCCCGAGGGGTGCAGTAGGCCTGGGCCAGTGTTTGGTCCTCTGGTGCCGTATTTTTTTGCCTGTGGTGGGGGGCTGCGCTCACACAGGTCTGCTGCTGTGGCTGTGTAGACATCCGAAGTTGTCTACGGTATGGTTGGCAGCTGTGGGTGTATTGTAGTGGGGGAAGGGATTTCTTAGTGCCGTTCTGTAATAATAAATAAGCTAAGATGGACAATCAGTCAGAGTTGGTAAGCTGTGAGAAGTTGCAAGAAATATAAGTGCAAGGTAGTAGAGAGGAGGATACCACTTGCAAGTATTATGGTTCCTTGGTTTTGTGCTGGTGTTAGTGGGTATGATCCTGTCCTGGGTAGGTGAAGAAGATGAGAAGACCTCTACATTGCTGTAGAGGTTA
>Ga0131853_10004691_pt1 | contig 24499 bp, 22 predicted proteins | sample TergutLab28metaG_FD_92764 | JGI IMG/M metagenome (GOLD analysis project Ga0131853, IMG submission 92764) | Labiotermes labralis P1 segment gut microbial communities from Petit-Saut dam, French Guiana - Lab288 P1 (version 2) (version 2) | ecosystem: Host-associated > Arthropoda: Insects >...
ACAAAAACATCCATATACGATACCATTTCTACTGCCATGTTATCACACACCTTTTATATGGGCATTGATGCATAACCTTTGTTGAACCGACTTTTTTCGAACGAGCACTGTATAGCTAACGAACTCCAAAACCGTGATAGAAAACTAGTCTTTTCACCGCAAGCCATCGTCAGTTCCTCCTTGCTTGCAATGCGTTTCCTAGCCAAAGGCTAGGAAACGCATTGCAAGCAAGGAGGAACTGACGATGGCTTGCGGTAAAAATTCTGCGTTTTCTTATCACGTTTTTAAAGTGCGTTAGCTATAGTGGTTTAACTTGTAGGTTTTTACAAGTTAAACCACTATAAGCTTACTTTTTCCAGCGTTTAAGGGCAGGCAAGTGCTCCTGTAACATTTTTCTGGCTGCGTCAGCATCAGGGAAGTCACCTGATTCAACCATATGAGGTACACAGCTTTCAATCATTTCCTCTAATGTTTCGCCGGGGTTATTAAAAGCACCGTTTGGGAAACAGTAGCAGCAATAGTCCTCATTTTTTGTTCCGTCGGCATTTTTGCCAAACAGCGTTTCCTCAGTCATAGGCATTCCACAGCTTTGGCACATTATCATATTTTCCATTATACTTCCTCCCTGTAGGTTGTTTTTTCTTTCCACCTAGAGGATAACATAATTAATGTGACAACTGCTTGTCATATTATAAATATTTTTCTGAAATCATCTGTACCTTTTCTTTGATAGTATCTCTAATGTGCTCAGGTTCAAGCACTTCAATATACTCCCCATAAGAGAGCACAAGGCTGTATAGCCAATTATCCTCGCGCCAGCACTCTGTTATAATGAAACTTCCGTCAGGCTCTTTTTGTATATTGCTCCCCCCAAAGTCATCAAGTATTCTATAAGTCATTTCTGCTGCAACTTTGAGTTTTAGTAAGATGTTTGGCCTTTTGTCTTCCTCCGCCTCAGGCTCAGGAGAAGCCTCACAAAATTCACGCTCTGTAAAAACCCCGTCAGTAACAGATAAACTTCTAACCCGTGTCAATTTAAACAGACGGGTATCACAGCGGCCTAAACAGTAACCCTTAAGATACCAAGACCTAGACTTAAAGCAAAGCTGGACAGGCTCTATACGACGGCGGGTTCTTTCTCCATAACCGCTGTAATAGTCAAACTCAACAACTTTACGCTCTAATATAGCAGTTTTTAGGTCGCCCCATAAGTCGCCATCGTCAAAACTCCAGCTGGAAAAGTCAACTTCCAGCCAGTTAGCCGCCGTTTTATTAAAAACAATTGACAATTTTTTTAGCACATGTTCAGTGTCTATTACTTTCATATGAGAAAGCCCGTTAAGCGCGGATAAAATCTCATTCTGCTCTTGCTCGGAAAGGATTGATTTATGAAGCACAAAACCGGGCAGAAGGCCAATGCCGCCGCCTTTGCCCTTTTCAGTATATATGGGGATGCCTGCGGAGCTAAGGGTGTCTACATCCCGGTAAATAGTCCGCGGTGAAACCTCAAAGTGCTCTGCAAGCTCTTTGGCAGTTACAAGGCGTTTATTCAACAAAATGTAAAGAATTTCAAAAAGTCTGTTTATTTGCATGGCTTATTTGAAAATATAATATTTCTTAACCGGTTTTGTAACTTTCCATATGCAGGATAGGCCTTTAGGAAATGTTGCCATATCGCCTTCGCCTATGTAAACGCTTTTGCCGCCGTATTCGACAGTTACTTCACCTTCAATCATAAGGCACGTTTCTTCCTGCTCATAATGCCAGTCAAACACTGACACATCACAACCCCAAGTCAGGTTAGAACTCATCTCAAGCTTTTCAGCTTCGGTAGGTTTTTTTACTGTTATGTCCATTATTGCCCTCCTAACAAATAGGCATTTAAGCGAAGTCATGAACCCCGGCAATGTCTATACCATGGGTTATAAGGGTTTCGTTTGCTGCCTCAAAGTCGCATATATTAATCCTGGCGGCTAAGCCGCAAGAGGCACTGATACTTCTTGGAACGGGGATAAGCCTAACGCTAAACCCCAAATCCTTAAGGGTTTTTTCTGTTAACAGAGCCTGATGAGTTGAATTAAAGGTAAACAGCTTAAATTCGCCCATGATTACCCTCTACACATTAAATCTAAAGAGTATTATGTCACCGTTTTGCACAATATACTCTTTACCTTCAAGCCTTACAAGACCGGCATCTTTTGCAGCGTTGTACGTACCTTGGCGGAGCAAATCGTCATAATTTACAATCTCCGCCCTTATGAAGCCTCTTTCTATGTCAGAATGAATTTTGCCGGCTGCGTGCTGGGCTTTTGTGCCTTTTGTTATTGTCCAGGCTCTTACTTCTTTGGGACCTGCCGTAAGGAAGGAGATAAGCCCTAAAAGGCTGTAGCTTGCTTCTATAAGTTTTTCGAGTCCAGGGCTCTCTACACCTAAGTCAGTCAAAAATTCCCGCTTTTCTTCCTCTTCCATCTGTCCTATTTCCTGCTCAATTTTAGCGCAGATGGCAAAGGCTTCAGCATCTTCGGTTTTGGCAATGTCTAATACGCAGTTAATATATTCATTGCTGCTCATATCCAGCAAATCGTCCTCAGAAATATTCATTGCATATATTACAGGCTTATCAGTAAGCAGATTAAACGAACGCAGCAGTTTTTTCTCTTCGCTGTCAAGGTCGGCGCTTTTAATTGGGAAGCCTTCGTCAAGAACATCTTTTAATTTTTTAAGAAGCTCAAATTCAGCAGCTTTAGTCTTGTCAGCCTTAATTATTTTTTCTGTTTTTGAAAGACGTTTTTCTACAGTTTCCATATCAGCGAAAATAAGCTCAAGGCTAAGGGTTTCTATATCACGCTTGGGGTTTATGCCACCGTCTACATGCATTATATTTTCATCATCAAAACATCTTACTACATGAACAAGGGCATCAACCTCACGGATAAAGGAGAGAAACTGATTGCCAAGCCCTTCGCCCTTGCTTGCGCCCCTTGCAAGCCCTGCAATATCCACAAACTCAATAGTGGCATGGGTTATTTTTTTTGCAGAGTATATTTTGTCAAGCTCATAAAGCCTTTCATCAGGCACATCTACAATACCGGTATTAGGTGTGATTGTAGAGTACATATAATTTGCAGCATCCGCCGCAGACTTTGTAAGCGCGTTAAATATAGTGCTTTTACCAACATTTGGAAGCCCTACTATTCCTAACTTCATTTGTATTAAATTCCTCTCTTATACTAAATCTGCTTTAAAATAGTGTATAAGCTTTACAAGAAAACCCCCGGAAACCGGAGGTTCGGCCCTTCGCTTTTGTCTTTTTTAAAGTGATTTAGCTGTAATCAATTACTAATTTAATTTTATAGTGAAAAGCTAATTCACTTTTTTCCCAATGAAATATCCTGCTACCAATCCATTTATAACAGCAATTATCATTGTAACTGCCCATATAGTTGCAATCAATTCCTTAGACATAAGCAATACATTGTTTTGCATTTGCATTTCTTCTTTTTTTCTGCGGGTTGCCAAACTTCTTTTTCTTCCTGTCATATAAATTCCTCCATTCAATTAAATATAGTGGAATTCCTGCAAAATAAGCTGCATGTGTAGCGATTTTGCAGGAATTCCACTATATTAGCATAGTTTGTCACTGTTGAAAAGACCTGCATATACTGCTTTTCCTACTTTTACCTTAAATAAAGATAGTATGCGGGAATATAATACCTTATATACCAAGCTTATACTGGAAGGAGAACTCTAAAAATGAAACTCAAAACTGCCATTTTACTGTCTACAACAATGTTAATTATTGGTTTTGCTGCCGTAGGCAGATATAATACGGAGGTGCTTTCTTTTTCTGAGAGTGAAACAAGCCGTATGACAAGACAGCAAGAACCTTCGTCATCAACGTCTAATATTAATGACAGAGAAAAAGCTGAAAAAATAGTTACCGCCATTATGAGAATTGATGAAGTAGAAAATGCCTCAGTGATTATCATTGGCAATTCGGCAATAATAGGGGTTGAAGTGCTTGAAGGGGTTTCGGCGCTAACGCTTTCAGAACTTAAAAGGCGTGTAGAGCGAGAGTCATTAGCCGCCGAGTTTTCGCTAAACTCAGCCGCAGTAACCACAAGCGAAGAGCTTACCAGGCGCATTAAGAAAAATGCGGACTTTACAACACATGTGGCTTAAGAGCCTGTTTAAAAACCTCTATACCCGTTGTCACTTGCAATAATTTGCCCCCTTATCCATTTTCAATAAGTGCTGTGTAAAAAAGAAGCAGGTCGGCGGTATCGTTTGGTGTTCCCCATCGACCTGAGGGAAACCTATTGGCAACTGCTTCTGTGCCGCCTTGCATAGCGGTTAAGCGCTTGGTAGTCATATCGTAATCCAAAAAGCCGTGAACAGCAATTTCTGCCACGGCTTAGGCAAATCTCCAGGCAAGTGCTGCACCTATGCCTATAGACCGGTTTACATTGGTGATTAAAATTCTTTTTCAATCTAATTGTATTGAATGTTTATTTATGAGGTTGCCTGCTTAGCTCCTCAGTATGTGTATAGTTTTAGAAACATTCCCTTTATTTTCTGCCAGCAAAGCCTCACAGCTTGCTTTGTCCTTCTTAGATATGGCCATGCAAACGGCTAACTTAACATTTTTGCCTGAATCGGTCAAATACAGTGCCGCTTCTTCTTCTGTGCAGCCTGTGGCCATTGCAATAATTCTATGAGCCCGCTTTACAAGCTTTTCATTAGTCGGAGCCACATCTATCATCAAATTATCGTAAACTTTACCGTATTTTACCATTAAAGAGGTGGAAATCATATTCAGCACTAATTTCTGGGCGGTTCCTGCCTTCATTCTTGTGCTGCCCATAATTGCTTCGGCTCCGGTAACTGTTTCAATGGCAACATCAGCAACCTTGCTGATAGCCGCGTTTTCCACTGCGCTGATTGCCCCGGTAAGAGCACCTATTTCTTTTGCATATTCCAAGGCTCCTATAGCATAGGGTGTTCTGCCGCTGGATGCTATGCCTATTACGGTATCATTTGGGCTAAGGTTGGCCGCCTTTAAATCTTGCACGGCTAAGTCCTTAGAATCCTCAGCGCCTTCAATTGCTTTCACTAACGCATCCCGCCCACCGGCAATAATGCCGGTAAAGAGTGTCGGAGGCACCCCGTAAGTGGGCGGGCATTCGCTTGAATCCAAAACACCAAGGCGGCCGCTGGTTCCGGCACCTATATAGATGATACGCCCGCCGCTGTTTAAGCGTTCAAAGGACTTATCTACCAGCTCAGCAATTTTTGGTATTGCTTTCTCAACAGCTAAGGCCACCAACTTGTCTTCGTTATTGATCGCGTTGAGCATTTCCAAGGTCTGCATTTCATCAATTTTACGTGTATTAGGGTTCTGCTGTTCTGTGTTAAGGTTGGATATTTTTTCCATCACTTCAACTCCTAATAATATTATTATACTTAAATACTGTTTCAAAAGTCGGTGGCGCGCAAGTATGGTAGTATGAGTATAACACCGGTAAAGCATTATTTCAACAACAGACCTGCAGGTAACATAAAGGCTTATACTGGAAAGGAAGGTTTTTGCCTCGAAAAAAACCAAAGGCAGAAAGGGCATTTACGGCACAAACACCGCAAAACGGACAACCACACATAAAGACGGCGATGTACAAGGGGCATACTCTAACGAACTACAAGCAGGGTAATACTCAAATAATCACGAAGGAGGCATTGATATTTTACATCAGCCAAACCAAAAATCAAATAGCGGAGGGGGTTATGCCATGTCAAGCAATGTAGCGGAAAAGCATAGCCAACAAGACAAAAACCCCTCCACCACACCGCCAAAGTTCATCAGAAAGATTGGCTCAACAATTTATACCGTGTCCGTATATTCCAGTCAGACGAGCAAAGAAACAATCGAAGATAAATTGCTCCGTCTGATTAAAAATGGGGTGTGCAATAGTGCATGACAACACCGCCGCAAATGCTAACTTTCGCCCGAAAGGAGCAGACATGAATACTGCAAAACTAACCATTCTTTACAGCAGATTGTCAAAAGAGGACGAGCGGGAAAATGAAAGTCTATCAATCGAAAATCAAAAACGTTACTTGGAGGATTATGCCTACAAAAACGGCATAACCAACATACTCCATCTTGTAGATGACGGTTGGAGCGGCACTCGTTGGGACAGACCGGCATTTTTGCAAATGATGGAAATGATAGAGAGCAAAAATGTATCACAAATCTGCATTAAGGACATGAGCCGTTTGGGGCGCGACCATTTGCGTGTAGGGCTGTTTTTAGAACAGTTACGAGATAGCAATATAAGGCTTGTAGCTGTTGCTGAAAACATAGACACATCAAAGGGCGAAGACGATTTTATGCCCTTTAGAAATCTATTTGCAGAATGGCACGCAAGAGATACAAGCCGTAAAATCAGAGCCATAAATGATGCTCGAACCAAAGACGGAAAGCGTGTCAGCGGGGCTATCCCATATGGTTATATCCACGACCCAACAGACCGCCAAAAGTGGATTTTAGATGAAGCAGCAGCACCCACAGTCAAACGCATATTTCAAAGCGTTATTGAGGGCAAGGGCGTTTCTATAATCGCTGATGAATTGAGTGCCGAGGGCATATTGACCCCAACCGCCCATTGGACAAAACTTGGAGTGGGTATGCCCGGCAAGCCAAACGCAAACCCCACAAGATGGGCACCGTCAGCTATTGCAAGTATTCTCAAAAATGAGGAATACATGGGCTGGAAAGTGCTTAACAAGACCGTCAAGGAAAACTACAAAATGAAACGCCGTGAAGCTAATCCCGACAAGCTGATTTTCAAAGATGACCACCCCGCAATTATTGATGAAGAAATGTGGTCTGTGGTGCAGCGGCTTAGAGGAACAAAACGCAACCGCGAACGAGTAACAGGCGTTCCGCAACCACTCACAGGCGTTTTATATTGTTCAGACTGCGGTTATAAAATGTATCATAAGCAAGGCAAAACAGGCAGGGTAAGACCCCATAATGAATATGTCTGCACAAGCTACCGCCACTATTCAAGAGATTGTACCATTCACTATATCCGTGCGGAAGCAGCGGAAGAATTGATACTGGACACCATCAGACGGACTTGTAATTATGTCCGTAAAAATGAGCCGGAGTTTATTAAACGAGTGCATGAAGTTTCCGCAACTTTTCAAGAAACAGCGATAAAGGAGAGCAAAAGCAAACTTGTTAAATCAAAACGCCGCCGTGATGAAGTAACAACCCTTGTCAAAAAGCTGTTTGAATCATACGGCTTGGGTAAAATCCCCGAAAACCATTTTGCAGAATTGCTCAAAGGCTATGACGAAGAACAGCAGACCCTTGATGCCGATATTGCAAATCTGCAATCTGAAATCGACACCTACAACACCGAAACAGTAAAAGCTGATAAATTTATTGACCTGGTAAACCGCCATACGGAGTTTACAACATTCTCGCCAGTTTTGTTAAATGAGTTTATCGAAAAAGTAATTATCCATGAAGCTGTAAAAGTAAACGGCAAACGCACTCAGCAAGTGGATATTTACTTAAACTTTATCGGCAAGTTTGAACTTCCGCAAAGTGAATATGCGGATATTCAAGAAGAACCACCAAAGCTAACAGGCTCACGAGGGCGTAAACTTCGCAAGGATATGACGGAGGAAGAATTACGGCATGAGCGAGAAATTGATGCCCGGTATTACGCCAAAAAACGTGCCAAGCGTATTGCCGAGGAAGAACAGCGCAGAGCGGATATTTTGGCGGGTACGACTTTTGAGGACACGCCAAAAAGTATCAAATCTAAATCGGCAATACCCAAAGCACCTATCTCAAAAGTAGTATAAACCAAATTGCTGTATGTTGCAATGCAAAAATCTATAATCGCTATATATGGCAATGAACAAGCAAAAATCTGCAACACATCAAGTAAAAATCATAACCACAGCACCACAGCCGCCGAAATTGCAAAAATGCAATCGGCGGCTTTTATATACCCCAAATCCAAAAACCGAAGGGAGAAATTCACAATGGCAAAAACAAGACAAGACAAAATCGACAACCTCAATGAGAGAATTGCACAGCTTGAAAATCAACGTAAACAGGAACATCAGAAACAAAAGGCAGAGGAACGCAAAATCCGAGATAGGCGGCTCTATAAACGTGCTGGACTTCTTGAAAGTCTTTTGCCCGAAACTATCCCCCTCACAGATGAGCAGTTTAATACATTTTTGCACCGCACCGTTGCTAATGACTTTGGGCGGGATAAACTTGCTCAAATCATTGCCGAGGGCGAAACAGCCGCCACAACTGCACAGGCTGAAACGCAAAAGCCTAAAACAGTAGACGGCACGGCAACAAATACGCAATCACCGAAACCTACCAACGCAAGCAATAACGCCATAAATCCGCAACCACCAAAACCCAACACAACAACTACCAACCCCACAAATCCGCAAACCGCCGCAAGGTCAGGGGCGTAGCCCCTCCCTTGCTACAGGCAAGAGCGCACTTATGTACCATAGCTTGCTATGGTACTGTGCGGCCTGCCGACGGCTTTTTGTGCCTACGGCACATGAAAACCATAACCCCAGCTTGTGCCGTTATCCATTATCCGCACACGCCAAAAACCAAAATCCAAAAAAAAGGAGCGTACCCATACATGACTAACAGAAAAATATCCCATGCAAGGGGCAGAGGTTCACTCAACCACAACAACCGCAATCACATTTACAAAAATGTTGATGCAAGCAGAACGCCCGATAACATTTACTACGCCAAAGAAAGTTTGGCAGATGCTTACCAAAAATGTTTTGGTGAAGCTGTAGAGAATTATAACACAAAACAAAAACGTGCCGATAGGAAAATTGAGAATTACTATACTCACCTTTTCGGCAATGCCAACAAAGATACCGTTGCTACATCTTCAAACAAAGAAAAATCTTTTTACGAGATTGTGGTTGGTATCGGTGACAAAAATACTTGCGCCGTTGGTTCACCTGATGGAGAGCTGGCGGCTAAAATTTTGGACGAATACGCAAGAGGATTTTCGGAGCGTAACCCCAATTTCTATGTTTTCAATTCTGTGCTACACATGGACGAGAAAACGCCACATCTTCATATTGATTATGTTCCAATCGCAGACGGTTATAAAAACGGTATGGCGGTTCGCAATAGTCAGTCTATCGCATTGGAGCAAATGGGATTCGGCAGAAATAAAAACTCCATCAACGAGTGGCGTATACAAGAGCGTAAAATTTTAAGGGAACTTTGCCAACAATACGGATTAGAGGTTGCCGAGGAAACCAAAGGCAGGGGTAAGACTTTCACACCAGACGAGTACAAAAAAATCCGTGATGAAACAAAAGAAGAAATGAAAACCGACCCCGACATCATGGACGAATTGAGGGCAGAGGTTGAGAGTGACTTACTATCCGAGCAACAGCACCTTGTAGACGAGATAGCCAAACGCAAGGGCGAAGTATCCATCTTGCAAACCCAAAAGAACACGCTGAAAAATGAACTTGATAGCATTGAGGGCAAGTGCATGGTGCTTGAAACCGTAAAAGGTTATACCGTTACACCCTCCAAGCTGAATAAATCCAATGTTGTAATTCCGCTTACCCAGTATAACAATCTCAAGAAAACGGCAATCGAGGGAGCGCAAAATTCACGGCAACAAAAGGATTTGCGAGATAGGAAAAAAGCACTCGACATCAGGGAGCAGACCCTTAATGACAGAGAGGGCGAACTTGCGGGTAGGGAAACCAGTCTTGACGATACATTGAACAAGGCTAATGGAGAAACCCAAAAATATAAACAGCTTTATATTCAAGAGCAAAAATCTAAGTCGGATGTAATTGTAAATTATAACCATCAAAAAAGCGAAGCCAAGCGTTGGGAGGACAACTATAACAACCTTTACCGCCAACACGTTCAGCTAAAGAGAAGCAAGGGATTGAGCATAGAATAACAACTAATCTACTGTAGAATATCATTAACACAAAATGGCATGGGGCATTAACTACCCTATGCCATTTTAGTTTTTGGTTATGCAAAGAATATTTTGCGTTGTAGTATTACTTTTTATATGACATATGGCGCTTATAAAACAAAGTTGCCGCCAAACCCTATGCCTTTATCACTTGCGATAATCTGCCCTGTAATACATTTTGCATAATTACTGTGTAAAAACAACGTCAAATCAGCGGCATCATTTGGCGTACACCATCGGCTTGTATCGCCTGTATAATAACCCGTGTCGTTCGCACCCGGATTGATGCAATTAACCCTTATGTTTTTAACTCCCAGTGCAACCGATGTTTGACGAGTTAGGTTGCTGATTGCTTCTTTTGCAACGCAATAAGGAATTTCGTTAAGCATAGGGCCGTCATTCTGCCCGCTTGTAAAGAGTGTTATTGCGTTCTCATTGGCTGTATCAACTTGATTTGCAAATGCTTGAATCATTAACATACAGGCGCGGATGTTGACAGAAAAATGTGGGTCTAAGTTTTCTTCAGTCCATTGCCCAATTTCTATAAGTGTTCCGTAGCAATGATTTAAAACTAAACCGTCAAGCCCACCCAGTCTTTCTGCGGCTTCTTCAATGACTTTTTCCGCAGTGCCTTTTTTTGAGAAATCTGATGGGGTGATTAAAACAACATTCAAGCCGCTGTCCGTTAGCTGCCTTGCCACGTTTTCCGTTCCGTTAGGCATAGCGGAATATTGTTCAGCCGATATTGCCGTTCCGTCAAACCTGTTGGTGTCTTGAAGGCTAACAGTTAAGTCGTAATCCGAAAATCCGTGAATGGCAACAGATGCTCCTGCCTCCGCAAATCGTTTGGCGAGGGTTGCGCCAATACCCAAAGTACGGCTAACGCCAGTTATTAAAATCTTCTTTCCATCAAGCCTAATTGATGAAGTGTTCATGAAATTACCTCCATTTAATAAATTCATTGCAATAGTTCAAATCTTTGCAATATAAAGCCGCAAGGTGAAAATAAACTCAAGCAGAACACTACCACATAAATAAATACGCCGACCGCCTTGCGGCTTATCACAATAAAAAACGTGACAATACCTCTATAATAAGGACACTTGTCACGCTCTCATTTATCATTATATTGAAAGGCTTGAAGCAGTCTGTTAGGTAGTGTTTTCAAAAGGAATATCAAATAAAGCGCTATAATGCGCTTGGCATATTCCTTTTGCAACTATCAAATTTAGTTGATTACCATAACAGAAAAACCTGCCATACACTTACCCCCTTCAAAAATTATAACCCCATTTTATCATAAGTATTTAACTTTTTCAATTATTTTTTTCTGTTCAAAAAAAGTTCCTCTTGACAACAACCCGAAATGCGTGTTCAGTTTCACCAACAATCATGTCATTAGAAAACCAATATATTGGCGTTGGTCTTTCGGCACTTGTCTGAATCCCATTGAATATTTCAGCGTGTTTGGGTAGTGGAACTGCATAGTCGTTAAGTTTCTGTAGCAATTGCAGAAAATCAAAGTCGGCGGTTAATCGCCAAGGCAAACTATTTAACACTTCGGTTTTTAACGCAACAGACCGCACTTTTTCTCCAACCCATAATTCAGCGACTGAATCAATGCTTGAATAAATAAATTCGCTTGACTCTTGCTTTTGTAGCATAACAATGGAGCTATAGACCGTTTTATCTTCAAATAGCTGTGCATCTCCAAAATCATCTAAACTAATCAACATTTTACCATCGGCTATTATCTGGCGAATCTTTTCCCCAGCACCGATTTTGAAAAATTTATTCGGAATGATATAGCAAACAAGCCCTCCATCTAGGACTCTTTGGATTGCACGTTCAAGAAATATAAAGTATTTATCAAACTGCTTGTGAGATGATTTATACTTTTTCTTATAAACTGTAAATTCATTCTTAGACACTAAGGTGTGAAGTCCTTCTGTGCTTACATATGGAGGATTTCCAATGATTGCATCAAATTTATTACCATTGTTTATATCCGACCAATCAAAAGGTACAATGTTCATAAGTTCTTCATCGTCTATATCTAATCCGATTAGTTCATCATCACTAACTAGAGAATTTCCAAATAAAATGTTATTATCCAAGTTCGGCAGTATAGGTGATGATGCTTCTACCGAAGGTGCAGTTTCATTCTCAATTAACTTAATAAGCAATGAAAATTTTGCAACTTCAACAGCATGAATATCAATATCTACGCCAAAAACACAAGATATTAGTAACTCCTTTTTTTCTTCTAGTGGCAATTTGTATCGACCATTGCCAACTTCTATTAAACGGCTTGTATTACCGTTTTCAAGATACCACTCAATGCAATAATTTTGCAGATAGTCAAATACAACCTCTAAAAAAACACCCGAACCACAAGCTATATCTGCAATTCGTAAGTCGAGAATTTCCTTGGGAGTTTTTCCAGTACAAAGTTTTGACATTGTCTTTTCAACCATATAACGCACTATTTCCGTTGGAGTAGTCACGATAGAACGGTTTGCAAAATCCTTTTTCTTTGTCAAGATAATAGTTCCATCATCAGACAAAACAAGTTGTTCCGTCAGAAACATTTCGTAAATTTTACCAAGCAAATTAGGCTCAATGATATTGAAAAGATAAGGGCTTTGTGGATAATACAACCCTCTAAAAATATTTGATATAACGTCATTATTTAGGTCAAATACTATGTACTCGCCCGAAAATATTCCCGCATTGTAACGTTTGTCTGCTGCCCTCAAAAGTTCCTCTAGTTTACTGTGTAATTGTGAAGGGTCAGCAATTGTATCTTGAAGTCTGTGATATAGTGGAAGGTTTTTATCTTCGCAAATTCTCAAAAAAACAATCTGGTTGATAAACTCTTGAACAACATCATTCAAAACGTCAACATCAACATATTGATTGCCCTTACTGTACAATTCATTGCTTAACGAAATACGCCATTCGTTTATTTGAGCTAAGAACATTGAATCTACTTGTTGTGTTTGTCTTCCTTGTTCTGCAAAATGTTTATTGAAATACAAGTCAAAAGAACCTGAATAAACTGAATCTCTTGATAGTAATTCTAACATTTCGCTATATTTATCAACGTATTCTGTGTGGTGATAGACACGAAATCTAGCCACATGGGCATCATCCTGCTCGTGTGGCGTAACAGTTGTATCATAGATTATTAAGTAATCAAAATTCGTCAATACTGCTATTTTGTGATTAGCGTTCCAACCATACTTGCGAGCTTGTAAAGCGGATTCTAGCGATATAAATATATCGACAGATGGCTTTTTGGCTTCTACAAAAAACTTTGTTACACCACGCATAGTCAGAGAATAGTCTGGCCTATCGGTTGATGACGAATAGTTTTCTGCAATGACTTCTCTATATTGTGGTGGTAGCCCTTTTGAATTGGTGACATCCCATCCAAGTAAGCCCAACAAAGGGTCAATAAACTCCATGCGACAAGAATGTTCATTGTATGGCTTTCTTGGGTTTTTATAATATTCAATGTCAGTCGTAGATTTTTCGACCAACTTCTGAAGGCTTTCTGCTTTGCTCATATTGTTCCTCGCCATACAAATTATTTTTTCTTCCTTGCTACCTTCGTTCTGCCATCTAGTGGCTTGGTTGCATTTTTAGGGATTAGCCATACCCTGCTAACCCTCACAGCACCTTTAATTTTTCCATCAGCACAAAGAGCTTGAACTTGACGAGCTTTTATACCCCACTTACCCCCAGCTTCTTCTGGTGTAATCCATTCTAAATCCATGCAAACACTCCTTGTAAGTTTACAACAGTCCTCGCTATATCTATTTTATCACGGTTGAACGCAGAAAGCAAGTAACAAGCCGAACATTTTATCGAAATTGCCTTTACCCTAAAAATCCCAGCAACGGGCAGTTTTGAGAACGCCTATGTCGGGATTTTTTGTGAAATCTAAAAATCAAATTTTTTCTTTGTTGCGTTATTTACCCCCTTGACAGATAACGAAATTAATCTTGTCCGTGAGTATGTACGCAAGAATTTTGTGGCTTTTGGCATGTGTGCAGACATAGCAATCCACAACCCCAAAGGCGAAAATGAAAATCCCCATGCTCATATCATGCTAACTATGCGCCCATTTAACAAAGATAAGTCATGGGGCGATAAGCAGAAGAAGGTTTATATTCTCGACAAACACGGCGATAAAATTTATGACCCAATAAAACGTCAGTATAAATGTAATAAAGTCCAGACCACAGACTGGAACGAAAAACACAAGGCCGAGGAATGGAGAAGCGCTTGGGCTGATATTGCAAACCGTTATCTTGAAGGGGCTAATCACTCGGAGCGCATTGACCACCGAAGTTTTGAACGTCAGGGTATAACTGATAAAATGCCTACCGTCCATTTAGGCGTAGCTGCCCATCAAATGGAGCAACGTGGCATTGCCACAGAACGGGGAAATATAAACAGGGCTATTGAAATCAGTAATCGTAAATTGCGTAAACTTGCCGAGCAGATAAACGAATTACAAGGTTGGCTTGACGAAGAAAGGGTAAGACCGGAACCGCCAACAGCACCGATGCAAACCGCAAAGCCTACACCATCTACGCAAGAGCAACAGCCCGCAACACTGCATCAACCTCTAAAGCCCACTTTTGCAGATGTCATTGCTGATATTCTATCACATCAAGGGCAAGCCGTTGTTAATTCTCAAACCGCTAACCACATACTGGATTTTCTGAAAGCCAAGCAGATAAAAGATTATGCAGGGCTTGAAAATCATCTTAAAAACTTGATGGGTAGACAGCGTGAAGTTTCACACAAATATAACCCTGTCAGAAATCGGATAGCAGAACTTGACGAGCATTTCAGACAGCATGAATCTTTCAAAAAGTACAAGGCGCAGTATCAGCAATACCAACAGGATTACAAGGCTCAAATGCCGTGGAAGAAAAAAGCCTTTGAGCAGGATAATCACTTTATTGTTGATAATTATAATGCCGCTAAACGCTATATGGATAACGTGCAAAATGATAAAAAGCAGATACCAACTAACGCTTGGCGTAATGAATACGGCGAGTTATCAGGCGAACTGCAAAAACTGGATAGGGAGTATAAAAACCTTAAAACCGAAGTGGACAGCGTTAATAAAATCCGTGTTAAGGTTTATGATATTCTCCGCAAGGAACAGCAAAGGACACAGCCTATGCAGAAGCGTTCGCAGGGGTTGGAGAGGTAGGAATGGGTATACACAATGCCGATTTTAGGAATCGGCATTGTGTAGGGTTTCTATTTCTTCGTAGGTTAAGCCTGTAATATCAACAATATCATCAATAGACATATTTTTGCGTAAAGCGTTTCTAGCAATAGCTAAAGAATTACTCTTAACAGCCGCCTGTTGCGCCGCTTCCTTTGCTATTTCAATATCCCACTCCAACATCTGCCGGGATTCATACAACATTCTAGTCCGTTCATCTTGCGACAATTCCGCAAGGCGAACAACTGCTTTGTTAATTACAGGATTTTTTTCAGCAATCATGTCAAATTCCTCCTTGCTTTCGGATTTTAGAAACTTCAGCCAATCCCATAAGGGTGTGCCGTCTTCTGTTTCGGGTAGTTTTGATAATTCTAATGTGTTTACCTCTAGTATATCCGTAAACTGCTTACCTGTTTCATCGGCGAGAGAAAAACGGTTGTGATATTTTTCGTTATTGGGTTTTAGGGTGTAATCTGTGATGATTATGCTAATCGCCCTTTGGATTTTTGAATAATCAATGCCTGCACCAACTTGTTCCGCTACCATCTTAGATAGGTACAGCACCACACGCTTTTCAAGATTGGGCTTTGGCTTGACTTGAATTTCTATATCTATGATTTTCTTGCTTTTGGTTTTAACCTTTACATCAAGTATACCCAATTTATCCCCTTCATGCTGACGGAGCAAATGAGGGTCTACAATGGTTACATCTTCATAATCACTTTCAGGAATATCAAGCACAGCCTTAAGAAAATCCGTGAGTATTTCTATGCTTTTATCATCACCAAACAAAAGTTTGAAGATTATATCACTCTTGGGAGATAAAAAATCTTTACCCATCAAAAAACCACCTAACCCTTCCGACATTATTATAACACGAAACGAGTGAAAATTTCCACATAAATTTTTGACGAAATACAAAACGACGGGCGCAGTCATGCGTCCGTTTTTCTATTAAAAGGAGTTGGTTTTTTGGCAGTATACGGATATGTACGAGTGTCCACGGCAGAGCAGAATGAGGATAGGCAGATAATCGCCATGAGTGAATTAAAAATCCCATCAAGCCATATTTACACCGATAAGGTATCGGGTAAGGATTTTGAGCGTTCGGCATACAAGGCACTAACGGCAAGGCTACAGCATGGGGATTTACTGTATATCAAGAGCATTGACCGCTTGAGGCGTAATTATGACGAGATACAGAATCAATGGCGCTTACTTACCAAAGAGCGTGGTATAGACATAGCCGTTATTGATATGCCCTTACTGGACACACGAAACGGCAAGGATTTAATGGGTACATTCATTGCCGATATTGTGCTGCAAATCTTGTCCTTTGTGGCACAAACTGAACGAGAAACCATACGCAAACGGCAAGCAGAGGGCATAAAAGCGGCAAGAGCAAAGGGCGTACATCTTGGGCGGCCTATCAAAAAGCCCCCTGAAAACTTCGGTAAACTGGTTAAGGCTTGGGAGGGCGGAAAACTGACGATTGCAGAAGTTTTGGAGCAGACAGGGCTGAAAGAGGCTACGTTTTACAGGCGTTTGAGGGAATGGCGGTTGAGCAGGGGTAAAAGATGAGCTATCAAAAGGCACACCTTTTGATAGCATCAATTTAATAAATATTTTACCACAAACACAAGTATAATTTCAATAGATTTTTAAGAATCCGTTCAAATACCTACGAAAACTAGCGGCGTTGCCGTATAATTTGCCGTTTTATTAGTTGTAATAATTTCTTTTGAGCCGTTTTGGATTGTGATGGGGCTATTATCAAGGTGTGCCTTTTGATATAAAGTCTAAGGAGGACTATATCATGAAAAAAATTATGAATTTGTTAAACATCAGAGCATTCGCATGTGGAATGTTAGCTTGCGTTTTGGTTTTTGGCCTTGTGCCAATGAATGTATCAGCTCAGGAACACCGCCTCGAACTGGATATCACTATAGGATACGAAAGTGCCCCAGACACATTAACACTATTACAGGGCATTGAGTTCGCCTTATACGAAAACCAATCCACTCAAGTAGGAAGTACTATTACTACCGATACTGCAGGTTTCAGTATGGTTCGACCAAATTTTACAACCGCTGATATTAGCAGACTTTCTATCCGGCTTATAAACGGAAACGGGTTTGTATCTGAACAGGAATTTATACCATTATCTGATTTCGTTGATGCGTTCGATGATGGATATCTGATCTATATTTGGACCTTAATTCCTGCATCAGAATCCACCACGCCCACAACACCAACCACGCAACCAGAGCAACCAGTTACAACTCCAAATACAAACCTCAATCCCAATACCGGCAATGGCCGTATTCTACGGTTTGTGATTGGTAGCACATCTTATAACGATAACGCCGCGTCCAATGTACTTGAAGCCGCTCCATTTATTTCGGACGGCAGGACGATGGTACCCCTTCGGGTTATCGTTGAAGCTCTTGGCTCTGATGATGTAGCGTTCAACAACGGTGTAATCACTTTCTCCGTTAACGGTCAAGCGTTCACAATGACAATCGGGCAAGCATTGCCGGGCGGTTTGGGTACACCTGTTATTGCTAGTGGGCGTACATTTGTACCGCTTAGATACATTATCGAGAATATCCCCGGTGCAGAAGTTCGTTGGGATGGGGAAAGCCAATCTGCATTTGTTACCATTATAGAATAACTGCTGCTTATAATAACGCATAAGGCAAGGCTGGAAACAATAGTCTTGCCTTATTTTTTTACGATTTTTAAAACCTTCCTTGACAACATAGCCCCAATGGTTTTTTCTCCGTAGGAGAAAAAAGACTTCCTATATAAGACTCATATTTTCGGGGTGCCGCTTACTTTCACCTTTTAAATTGTCGTTTGCTATATAAGGCGCTTGCACAGCTTAAGCGATTATTGTATACTTTTATTCATACTTCTTGCTGTAGGTGATTAAATGAATGTTACCCCCAAATTATCCCAATACTTTGCCAAAGAAAAGCCTTTAACCTTCTGGATTATAATGTCGGGAATTTTCACAAGTACGCTTATTATATGGATACCTGTGTTACAGGGCGAGCTTATTGATAGTATTTTTGAGGGTAGTGCCGGGTTAAATGTTAGAATTTTAATTTTCATTGGATTTGTTATTTTGGTACAATTTCTAAGGTTTTGGAAGCGCTATCTTGTTAGAAAGTTTGAAAACAGAACTGTTAGAGAAATCCGCAAAACCATTTATAACAATATGCTTGACAGTTCCATAGAAAGTATGGAGGAAAACACTGCCGGCTCGCTGATGAACAAAATTATTGGCGATGTTAATATAGTTTCAGAGGGTCTTCGCAAAATTATCACAGAAATTTTTGATACTGTTGTAATGCTTTCAGGGTATATAATACTTATGGCTGTTGCAGATTTGCGTATCACATTTTTTACAGCTTTATTCATTCCTGTTGGTGTGGCGATTTCTACGTATTTAAAAAAGAGGGTATCTCATTATAATTCAGTATTTCGTGAAGCCAAAGGAAATATTAATGACCTTATTTATCAAAATGTAACTCATGCTATCATGTTTAGGTTTATGGGCCTGCAAGATAAGTTTGGAGATGATTTTAAAGCGGCATTGCCCGGTCTTAGAAAAAAAGCAGTTGCCGCCTCATTTTTTGATACGAGCTTAACACCTTTTTACAATGCCGTATCTCTAGCCGGTGTTGTTTTTGTTATTGCCATTGGTGCGGCTAATGTTGAAGGCGGATTTTGGAGTATAGGCCAGTTTTCGGCCTATCTTGTGATGTTTGCTCTGGTGGCAAGAAAATCGGGTATGATTTCTACTTACATAACGCTGCTGCAAAAAACACAGGTCTCTTGGGAGCGGCTTAAAGGCCACTTGCAAGGCGAAGCCGCTGAAATTGAAATAGGCAAGCCCTTGCTTCTTTCCCATCCTATTAAGCTGGAATTTGACAGAGTTGGTTTTTCCTATGATAATCAGAAAAAAGATTTAATAAAAGACTTATCTTTTGAGGCCGGTACAGGGCAGATAGTTGGTTTGGCCGGGCCTATTGCCTCAGGAAAATCCACTATACTAAAACTTTTTACCACCCTTGAGCCAACACTCGGGAAAATAACAGTAAATGGAATAGATCTAAGCGGCTTGAATATATCTCAAAAGTCTGAGCTTTTAGTCTATAAACCCCATAGCTCTGAGCTTTTTTCAGGCAGTATAAAAGAAAATATTGCCTTTGATGCTGAATCTCCTGAGCGCTTGGAAGTTGCACTTTCAGGGGTTGCACTTAATGCTGATATGCAAAACATAAAGGATGGCCCGGATACCCACATAGGAGGGAATACAAGCGTACTAAGCGGTGGCCAGCAAGAGCGGGTAAGCCTTGCAAGAGCTCTTTTTGCAGGCAAAAGCATAATTTTACTTGATGACCCGTTTTCTGCCCTGGACTCAGAAACAGAAATGCACATAATCAGGTATTTGAGAGAGCATTTTAAAAGCCATTTGATACTAATTACTTCCCACCGTTTTGCTGTGTTTCCATATACTGACCAAATTATATTTCTTGACGGAAAAGGTGATTATGTAAAAGGCAGCCATGAAGAACTGCTTAATTCTTCTAAGCTGTATAGAGAAATTTATAATATACAGAAAGGAGCGTCTTAAATGAAAAGAAAAAATATTGCTGTTCTTGGCGCTCTGATTGCAATAAAAAAAGCCCCTTGGCTTGTGGTTTTGCTGATTGCAGTAACAATAGGCGTGGTTTTATCAGCACTAGCTCCGCCTTATATGCTTAGAATTATAATAGACGAATACATAGTGCTGGGGGATTTAGACGGTATAGTTTGGATTGCGTTGTTTTACCTTCTGCTGATAGTTGTAAATAATCTCTTTGACTTTTTGCGGAGGCTGTCATTAGTGCTGTTTGGTCAGCGCCTCTATCAACATTTAGAGGAACTTTTAAGTGATAAATTTACACGGCTTAAAACCCTGTACTACACAAGCAATGATGACGGAAAAACTGCCTCATACTTCATAAATGATGTGGACACTATAAACCATGCTTTTACAGCAGGGCTTATAGGTATGATTATAGATGCTTTAAAGATTATAGGTATATTAGTTACACTTTATCTGTTTTCTCCTGTGCTTACTATTATTGTCTGCTTATTTTTGCCGATAATAGCGCTAATAACGAGGGTTATACAAAAGGTTATGCTAGCGGCGCAAATGGAAAGCCGCCAAGTAACAGGCAGTGTGAATAACGCTATTGCTGAGACTAAGGAAGTTTTCAGCATGATAAAATTAAGCGGCCGCGAGAGTTTTATGAGGAATCGTTGGAGCCGGCTTTTGGATAGTACCTATAAGGCTGCTGAGCGTGTCAACATGGCCGATTCTCTGTCTTCACCTATTACCCAGGTTTTAAGGGCTTTAGTAATAGCTCTGGTTGTATTTTTAAGCCCGCGGGAGATAGGCATAAGTATAGGCATGTTAGCGGCCAGCATAGAGCTTATCACCAATCTTTTTGACCCGATAGAAGCGATAAGCTCGGAACTGCAGCAAATACAGAGGTCTTTATCGGGAATAAAACGGCTTAACGAGCTTTACAATGAAGATGAAGAAAAGGACGAGTATGAAGAACCGGCTGAAGAATTTTTTGAAAAAGCGCACTCGGTGGAATTTGACCATGTAAATTTCCAATATGTGGAAGATACGCCTGTGCTCCAAGATATAAGCTTTATAGGCCGCCCCAGGGAAAAAATTGCCATAGCAGGGCGCACGGGAGTAGGCAAAACCACCATGTTTAATCTAATAACAGGAATGTATGAGCCGGATTCAGGTTCTGTACGTGTAAGTGGTGTGGCTACTTCAAAAATTCCCCCTATAGCGCGGCGGCGGCTTTTTGCTTATGTCTCCCAGTCTTTCATGCCCATTATAGGAACGCTCCGTGAGCAAGTGACTTTAAAAGATGAAAGAATAACTAACGAGCAGTTTATTGGTGCTATGCAAATTGTAGGCCTTCATGGAACTTGCTCAGGGTTGTATGATGTTTCATATCGCCGGGGGCTGTTGTCAAGCGGCCAGGAACAGCTTTTAAACATAGCCCGGGCAATTGTGATGGAGCCTAAAATATTCCTTTTAGATGAAATGAGCGCAAAGCTTGACTCTATAAGCGAAGAACACATACACAAAGCTATAGACCTGGCGGCCTGTGGTATGACAAGCATTTCAATATCTCACAGACTAAGCTCAATGCTTAACGCAGGGAAATTGATTTATATAAACAACGGCAAAGTTGACAGGGTGCTGAATTTGGCCGATGATATTAATGACAGGGAATGGCTTGTTAAAACAACGGCATTGGAAGGTTTTAGTGCCGGCGGCAGCAAAAGTGCTGAATACAGCGAATTAACTTAAGAATTTTTCCTAATACCAATCCTAGATTAAAACCTGTAGTTTGAGTGCCGCCCCGAAAGCGCGAGGTGAAGCGCTTTTGGGGTGATTTTAGGCGTGATAAAGTACAGGTTTTTAATCAGGATTGGTATAAGTTAAACAATTATATCTCTATATCACTAAAGCCAACTACAGTATTTCTTCCGTTTTCTTTAGCCTTATAAAGGGCTTTATCTGCTCTGCTTAATATTTCTAACAAAGTTGTGCAATCAACGGTTTTTGAAGCTGTCCCAAATGAGGCCGTAACTTTTATTTCCAATTCACCTACCCGAAATGCGGTGGCTTCAATGTTTTTTTGAATTCGCCAAGCGGTTTTTATTGTATTTGTGCAGTTTACACCTGATAGCGTAACCACAAATTCTTCACCGCCGTACCTTGCAAACAGTGTATCTTCTTTCAAAACATGACGGACGCGGGCAGTTAATATTTTTAAAACTTCATCACCTACGGAGTGGCCGTAACCGTCATTGATAGACTTGAAAAAGTCTATATCTAGCATAATTAAGGAGAAGTCGGTATTATTATTTGTACAGTTCTGAAGTTGTTGGTCTGCCATCCACATCAAGTAGCGTCTGTTGTGTATGCCTGTCAGCGCATCTGTGTTGGCTAAGTCTCTTTGCATATTTTGATTAAAGACGCTGGCGAACATTAACCCGGCAGAAGCCATAATATCCATTTCATCTTTTGTGAATGTGCGCTCATTCTCACAATCTTGAATGCTAACGAAGCCTGTTTGCTTGCCATTTAAAAACAGCGGCAAAGCTACAACGGATACTATATCATTATCACGAAGGGAGGACTTAACAGATGACGGCAGGCTTGAAACGGGCCCACAAACTCTTTTTCCTTGTAAAATGATATCAAACCATTCCGGGGCTGTGCTGTACGCATATGAAAAACCAATAGGTATAGCTTTTTTTTGAGCACCTATATCACTAAGCCAGGCATATTTTAGTACAAAATACAATTCGCCGTTAACTTTCTCGCAGTACCAAATCAGAATCCTGTCAACATCAAGACTATTGCCAACGATTTTCATACCCGAAAGTAGTGCTTGCATGGTATCATTTTCGGGGGCAGTGAGCAAAATCTCAGCCGCTTGGTTTACCGTGTTCAAAAGTTGTTCACGGTACTCAAGAGCCTCGCGGACTTGCCGTTCAACTTCTCTTACTGCGTTTATTTTATATAACATTAGTTGAATTGTCAGTGATAAATCGCCAATTTCGTCATCGCGGTTTGTACCGTAAATAGGCACGTATTCAATATCATCATCTGCTATTTGTGAGACACTTTCGGTAAGGCCAATTAATGGTTTTAAAACATAATGCCGTGTTACAGTAATATTTATCAGCATATATATAATAAGCGAAGAAATAAGAGTCGCGGCTAACGGCACAATGGTTTCAACGCTAAACAATGCATCACTATTAAACAGTGCAATTACCATCCAGTCGGAGTTCACAATGGGGGCAACAGAGGCATAGCTATATGCGCCACCCCGAATTTGAATGACCTCAGGCAGGGAATCCTCGGTGAAAAAGCGGCTGTTACTATTTACGAAGTTGTTTACAAACTCATCCAACTCAGGGGCAATGTAGCCTATGTGAACCAGCTCATCCTCTACGTAGCTAAAGTGCCTGAGTGTCGTACTTCCTATATGTATATAGCCATTGTTATCTATAACATATCCCCTTATATAACCCTCACTATATTGCCCAAACATACTGTTTAATATATCGTCTATTCTAAATGGGGCACATAATACACCTACCACCTGACCCTCATGAAATACTTTGTGATTTATCCAAACAGTCCATCTGTGAGATACCTTGTCAACATCAATGTTAAAGAGAAAATCTCTATCTGAGTGCAGGAGGTCAAAAAACCAAGCATCCATCGGTTCTCCCTCTATCATTCTGCCATAGGGCAAAAAATGCTCTAACCTCATGGATAAATCGAAGGAGTATTCATTCCCCGTACTTACGATGCCAAAATAAAGCTCTTGGCTTTGCAAGTCCCTTGCTGAGTCAAATATTTCATAAAAAGCGTTCTGCCTTTTTTCATAGTTGTGTTCGTTTGCAAACCACTCCTGCACAGCAGTTGAATTTGCCGCTCTGCGAAGAAGCGCCAAATCGCCGCCTACGTGAGTCATAAAATTTCCTACAGACTCCAAAGAATGGATATAAGCAAGGCGCATTGAAGCCCTACTTGAAATATCATTTATCGCTACGACTGCTATGGCTATAAGAACCATAAGAATTAAAGCCATTATGCTTAAATTTGTAAATATAACGCGCTTTGAAATTCTACTCATATGATTACGTCTAATTGCCATTTTAACACTCTGTCCTTTTGGTTAATACAAGCTTATAATAAGCTTAATCAATTATAGCATGTTGTCAAGCTGTTTTTTTATCTTAAGGGCGAAGGCACCCGCTTCTAAGCCAAAGTTTACTTTTGCGAAAGCGGGAGGGCCAACTGCCCAACCTCACTATGTTCGGTTAGGGTTGGGGTTTTCAAAACGGGAACCCGTTAAAACGAAGTTTTAACGGGTAGTGAGCCTCCGGCTTAACTTGTAGGATTTTACAAGTTTTAAGCCGGGATATCTTGTGCTCCTCCCATAATTAGGCTATACTGAATTATATAGTGGAATTCCTTTGAAACAGTAACAAAAATATAGCTTGCTAAAATTTTGTTACTGTTTCAAAGGTAGGCTAGGCAGCGCATAAGCGGCCTGGCCTATCCCTACAAAATCGCTGCATGTGTAGCGATTTTGTAGGGATTCCA
>Ga0131853_10004692_pt1 | contig 24495 bp, 11 predicted proteins | sample TergutLab28metaG_FD_92764 | JGI IMG/M metagenome (GOLD analysis project Ga0131853, IMG submission 92764) | Labiotermes labralis P1 segment gut microbial communities from Petit-Saut dam, French Guiana - Lab288 P1 (version 2) (version 2) | ecosystem: Host-associated > Arthropoda: Insects >...
AACGTTGTTCCTCTCTTTTCTTCAGTACCCAAGCTTCACTTCCAAATTTCAATGCTGCTTTAGCTGTAATGTTGTGAATTCTTAACTTTGTTTCTTTGTTAATTTGTTTTCCAAAATGTCTCCTTAAAGCTCCGTTGATTTTGTTATATGTTTTCAATTAGTCTGCCCAGTCAAATGTCGCCAGTAACTCCACATCCTTTTCATTCTACGTACTTCGAATTGGGTATTCACCATTCGACGCTATATAACTTGAGCTATTGAAAACGTTGTTAAATAATCCGTTAGTTAAGTATGAGCTATTAAAATCGTCATTAAATAAACCAAGAATAAATAAACGCGTAAATAAATATAAAATATTAAATTGAACGAAGATTTAAAAAATAGAAGCTGCAATAGCTAATACTTGCTGTTCACCGAACGAGAATTGTAAATTGGATGTCAGGTGTCTGTCTCTGGCTATCCTTCCCTTCCTCCACACGCTTTTGCGTGTAATTTTTCCTTTTTTTTAAAATTAAATTCGAAAAGTAGGATAAAACTTTACGTACCTTTTACACGTATATATTAAAGAAGGAAGGCGTGATGATGTAGACTGGATTCATCTGGCGCACAGTAGGGCTGTATCTTGAATAAGGTAGGGATCCTTCGGGTACTGCACAAGGCTAAGGATTTCTTGAGTGGGTGAGCGACCGTTGGCCGCTCAAAGTGGGTTATGCTCAGCGTATTTGTTTAGAATGAAGGCATATTCACATTTTTCTGATTGGGGATAATGATGAAGAGTTGAATAGGCCTCGGGGTGGACGACTGAAGAATTGGATTCGCTTCCGGGCAGGAACATTATTTTTCTCCTGTGTGCCTTGTAGTTCGGTTGTGGGCCCCAACCCTTTTTCGTGTGCAGTGGGTACGGTGGGCTGTTCTGGCGAGTAAATCGGCTGGGGCTTGTTACTGAACGCTCACTGGCATCTGTTGCCATATACAATTGAAGTGGAGATACACTAGCAGTCCTCCAATGTGTGGGTGCTGAATCGGACTAGGAATAACTGTATCTTGTACTTCAGGAATCCCATCACTATGAATATACAGGAATTTGGGAGTAAGTCTCCTTAATTTGAATAAGAGTTGGTCTTGCTGAGATACTGCAAGTGTGCAGGGGCTTTGCTGTCTTTTGTCCTCTACCCTTTGCCACATTCTGGAACAACTGAGTTCCGTAAGTTGATTTACGCCGCTGACGCAGTTCATGCGTGACTCACGCATTTCTAGCTGACCATTTGTCTTGAAGCCGAACGTGTTGAACGTAACCCACCAGCTCAGGAAACGAGGAGTATTTTACCGAAGTTTTGCAAGAGAGCCACAGTGCTTTGAAGTGCACCATCAACGTTACTGTTTCTCATTTTCCAAGATTTACAAATGACAGAAGAACTTCGAACACCGGTTGGTTCGTACAGACATTTCGCTTTAGTGTAACTCTGTCGAAATTCCAGCTATTTAATGACGCCGTTTCGGGTTTATACGGTATAGAATGTGATAAAGTGGTCTCTAATGATGAGGAGGAGTATGACGCGAAACTGTCGTGTTTCATGGTAGGCCTGCTGTCTTGGATTACGTGTGGATAGTCTCATGGAAAACCCCAACCTCGGTAACAAGACGAGATTTGAACCGGGTGCCCTTGAAATACAGGGCACGAATGAGAGTGCATTGCCATTCCACCCGGTTCAGACTTTCTGTCTGTAAGTACGCATGCCTTTGAATTGTTGAAACTTTAACGACGTGGATGTACACGCCGGGTTGATTTCGTAGTTCGGTCGTCTTGTAAGAAAACAAGCGATGATGGGTAATGAAACGCAGGTAATTCCCCCCCCCCACTCCCCGAATTACCAATTTAGCTCCCGTTAAAGAGAGGAAAAGTTTTCTTCGAAGATATAAATGCAGTCGAACTCAGTTGAACGTCGCGAAGGGGACTGAGATTTCTGTGTCGATAATAAACGAGTGTTGTTTAACCGAGGAATATAATTTTAGGGTTAACATGGAGGAATTAATTGTTAAAAAGGTCTCGACTGTATGTGAATGTAGCAAGAAAGGCAATATACATATAAATTGAACACTGAGGCCCGTTCGTGCAACCATTGTTACCGTGGAAAAGCAATAAGTATTGCATTTTTCTGAGAGTGTATTTTTAAGCCTTAGGTATCCAGTATGCAATGCACATGCGCCTAATTGTCATCTGTGACCTGCCCGCCTGTACAATATTTTTCTAAATTATCTCATTAACGGCATGATTTTCTTTAAAAAAAAGTTATTGAACATAAAATATGTGTTTTGATTTTCCGTACAGATTTTGTCTGAAATATTTGAAGAAGATAATATACATTTTTTATCCTATCTCGCTCAGTTCTTTTTAGAGTAAGAAATGTATCAGACGAAAGTTTTAGATAAAATAATATCATGTATTTTATACTCAGTAACTTTTCTTCGAAAATCGTGCCCTTTATGAGATAATGTGGAAAAATATTGTACAGGCGGGCGGGTCACAGATGACAATATGGCGCATGCGCAGTGCGTGCTGGGTACCTAAGGCTACAAATCACAATCAGAATCTGTTATGCATATTGCTTTTCCACGGCGACTGCGGTTGCACGGACGGGCCTCAGTGTTAACATTTATACGTACATTGCCCGTCTGATAATATCTGTAAAGTCTAATTGCAGAAGTGTTAACTTGGACTGATCAGCACATCAAAGACGAAGTTTCTGCGCAGGCCGTGGCAGTGTACGGGAAAGTAGAGGTATAATTGCACTCTCATAACTTAGGCACTAGATGGAAGTGAATGTTCAGCTTCAGAAAAAGAGTAGGAGGCGATGTCCCAGAGCCGATGTGGGTGCTTTGGAGAAGTGAAAAATCTTTTGCATATCTCGGAAGTCGAGCCACGATTTCTCGAATAAGCGTATTTGAGGTCAGCATAAATAAATGGATATATATATATATATATATATGTAAACCAATAAATACATTAGGCTTACAAGACACATTCAGATCTGCCAGTGATTTGTCTATCAGGCTTGTGCTAAAACTGCTGTTCATTACGATGCTCATTAGTAAAGGCGTTTTGAATTTGTAATTGTGGCCCGATATAAGGACTCTAGCTCTTAACCCTGATAATTGAAAGTGAATTACTATGAATCTTGAATCAGATGAGCTTTTTTTTTGTTCTTTTTTTTTGGTCGAGTTAAAAAGCTGTATCTTTACATCACGCGCGTTAACAGTGTCACTTGACTTCCGTTTTCCATAAGTAAGTGGTTAATACGGTTTAAGTCGGTTTAGCTGCTTGGCCATTTGCATTTCTACTTCTAAAGTATAAAAGTGGCCTCAACATTCGGCTTTAAAATATTGCTGTCCGAACCTAAAGTTTGATTGTGGTGGAATTAGTAAGGGCTTTGCGTCATTCCCTGATCGTTTGTGACATCCCACTGAAAATAAACGAATGGAACATAAACCTAACATTCGAACTAAGCCTCAGTGCTGGTAAATCTCTTCCACATTGTTTGGTAGGGTTATTCCTATCCACGATTCAGTAACCAGACCCGCGTTTGCTCAAACTCTCAGCTTTGGCAGGGTGGCCTGTTCCGATTTCGAATAAATTCTGAAATGACGGACCGTAGTTATTCGGTGGGATCGGCATATCAAAGGTCCTCATCCTCCAGAGGATTGCACTATATAGAAAAACATCTGCACATATCTGTGCTGGCAAGATGACTGAAACCACAGTATTAATGTTGAAACGGTTGAAAACTGTACACGCTGTCATCGGGCAAGTATGGGAATGGATGATCACCAGGTCGCACAACGTCTAACGCTTTACCAATGCCATCCTTTCGTTGTACAAACAAAGCCATGGCGAATCATTTACCGAGCCATGAATGTTAATAGTTGTTTGCCGAACCATAGACCGTCTACAAGCATATGTCTTTATGTTCTTCATTTTGCGTTCTTAGGGACCTGCGGCTGGTTCTTGTAAATACAGTAACGAGCCTTTGTGTTTCAAATGACGAGGGATTTCTTTAATACCACAGTGAACGATTCTGAGAAGAACTCTGCTACAATTACTTTTTAAGTTATGTAGTACAGGGTACCCCATTTGTTGTCTCCCGAACTCAGTAGCTGTGTTCCGGCGTATGCAGGTTTTGTGCATGATAAAGCTACCGTTCCCAGGCACACGATAAAGAGGACACTACTGTAAAAAGGCCAAGGCGCATGCTGAGACCTGAGGCTGGTCTTCAGATATTTTATATTTCGGCTATCGTGGCAGCCTTTAATGTAAACAAAAATTGAATGAAGGTACTAGAGGAAGACCTATGATTTTCACTTTTCTGAAACGAGATTAGAAGTTCTGCGGCTTTTTTTTTTCTTAAGACACGATCTTGTGGGATATGATATCGCTTAGTGTGGTTATGTTATTACGCAGTTTAGTTTGGTCAAATACGTATCACCACCTGTCCAGTGAAGTGCCCGGGGTCTTGTCCCTGGTGACCTCAAATCACCATGCCTAAAAATGTGTCGGTGACCAACTGACCTTCTGAAGTGACCGGAGCGTATTGAAGCATTGTTGCTAGCTGTATTTGAAACTGAGATTTTTTTTTTTTACTATGCAACGGACAAATTGTTTAGGCCATAGCTGTTCGCAGACGTTAGTTGGTGCCGGTTGTGCTAGCTGGTTGTCATCTGCCAGCTTACGTCGCGTGGCGTGCGAGAGCAACTAAGGCCTCGATAGTACCGCGGTGGAAGCCAGAAATCTCGTACAGAATTGTTGACTGAAACAGATAATTTTGCTTACGAGAAGGAAGTTACTTTTCCAGACACAACTGTGACGTAATGTACAACGCCGTAATTGCTTGTGTTACGTTACAACCTCTGCAAGACAAACCCGCCAGCCATTAGGTGAAAGTCACGGATTTACATGGCGTAAGAAATTTTCTGCCGTATATGAAGAAAAGTGCGTTGAATCTCAAATGGGGGTTTGCTTTAAGAAGGTGATCGTAAGAAAGGACTGGAGAAGAGCTCTTGAAGCTAGCCCAGAAGTATGGTTACGTTAGTTTATTTCGCTGTCAGGAGTTGTGTCTAATATGTGCTTAAGCCATTGGACGAAGCAGTAAATACCGATAATGAAAACTGGGCAAGAATGCTTGCAGTTGTGAAACAAGACATCATTCTTTCCTCTTTCCGAGTCTGCGTGCGACAGCTAAATGAATAAACAGCTATGCCGCAGAAAGACAGGAAAAACGTTTTAATATTGGATGTACTTCAGAAGTGTCTATTTTTAATTTTATCGTACCATTAAAGCCAACTTGGCCATGAAAAGCAGGCATTGTCCTACCAACGGCCCGTATGTATTCGTTGCCCACATATTTTATTGAAATCGGGGATAAAAGAAACTAATTTCGAGAGTAATAAACGGCATTAATTGGCAATGTTCTTTACGTTTTTCCAACCTTGGTAATTTAAATCTCCCGTTTTGTCGCAAGACGTCTGTATTCTGCAGTTAGTACTAAGATGTCCAGGTGTTGTAACTGAACGAAGGACTCAAGAATAAAAGTCCAACGTCGCTGTGAGTAATTCCACCTAGAAAAGTCCTTTTTGCAACTGATATTTCTCAGACTGTCAAGAAATTCCTCCTCATTTGTGCAACCCTAAGGTTCTAAACGCGTTCACAAGAGACCGCCATGGGCTCGTATCTTGAGCAAGATGAATCCAATCCTTATTCTCTCACCCTATCCGGTTTAGATTAATTTTAGGTAATCCATCTACGCCCAAGTTTCCTAAGTGGTTTTAGCAGTTTTCGATTAAACTTTTATAAAACCATCGCATTAATCAGTGTGTACCCCGGGTGTAAAGTGGCATGGCCGTGAATATGACCAGTGACTTGAATCTGTTGCCGAGGTTAGGACTCTGTTGACCTATAGCTTTTCACCTTCATGCACGTTAACGGCGTATTGCTTTATTAAGCGCAGGGGAAATGTTCCTTTTTTTTTTTTAAATGTCTCATCTCCCGTATGTGCTGCATGCCCCACGCTTCATAATGCCTGGCCTAAGTATGTAGTACCTGAAAATGGTGTCGTATAATTGAGTAATTGTATTAAGGCTTTGAAGCGTGCATTTCACATACGCAATATTCAGAAGTTCAGTTCTGACGTCACAGAAAACTGCTTCTACAAAGGCAAGGTATTGTGGGAAATAATTGCTGCTCATTCTAAGAACTACACAAAACACGTACGTAATTATGGGCAGATTGTAGATTTCTCGTATTTTGAAACAGCTGGCTCATACATTGAACTACTGTGATATAGGACCAATATTTCAAACACGTGCTGCCCTGGTTGTCTGTATGGATCGGACTGCAGATCTGAAGCTTACTTTGTTATTGATAATTTATCATTATTTAGTGTCATGTACAGCTCAGTCGGTATAACGACTGACTACGGGCTGGACGGTCCGGGATCCAATCCCGGTGGAGACGAAATTTTCCGCCCGTTCAGTCCGGCCCTGGGGCCCACGTAGCCTCCTGTAAAATGGGTACCGGGTCTTTCCCAGGGGTAAAGTGCGGCCGGGGCGTGCTGCTGACCACTCACCCCCTTATAGTGCCGCGGTCATGGAAGAGTGGAGCTATACCTTTACCCACCCTGTGGGCCACACCGGGCCTGTAATCTGATCACTTTACCCTTTACCTTTATTTAATTTAATGTTGCGTGACTCTGCGAGTGGAATCGCAAATATTACGTCACAAGAGTGTCGGCTGATCTGGTTTCTGAACACCCCAGTAACTATGCTCTTCGCTGCTGTACGTTAAGGCACTACCAAGAATAGTGATCTATGCGAGGTTCTCACAACGGTGGTGATGAAGTTTCAAGTTTTCTTTTGTGTTACGCGGTGGAGATTGGTAAACAGTGACCTACGTTTTGAAGGATCCTAATACGTTCCGCTTCATGTCAAGCAGACCAAGAAATTGATCTGTCGGAAGGTATTGCCTGTAGGTGCTGTGTTTGGAATGAGGGGCCAGGCGAATGAAGTGCTTCGGTAATCTAACCTCTAAGAGACTACTTACTGCTGAATCTGACTGAGGAGTTTGCATTTGACCTTGGCAGTTGTTTGCGCTGGCAAAAGCCAACTGTTCCTTGTTTGTGACCAGTAACCGATGTGTTCCAGTTAAAATGCGTTCGGATTCCACTCAGTTGTGTTTTGTGCTTGTGAATTAGTACTGTTTTATTTTCTATATTGTCCTATGTGCTGTGCATAAATTTGAATTTTGGTTTGTCGCCTAATAAATGGCGACTGGTGGCAAGAAGGCCGTACAGTGACAGAGGCTCTTATTTTGACAGGATCTGTATGGTTTCCCCCGACCTTTGTCGAGAGTATTATGGGTGTGTACACACGCTGTGCAGGTAAACTGCGTTCTCTTGAGTAAGGGACAATAATTCTGCTGTGTACAACGTCCACTGTTTTCGGAAAATGTAGCTGGCTTAACCTGGACTACTTTTGTGTGTTTGAACTGGAAATTTAAAGCAAATGAGACGTTACATATAGAATTATAAATGCACCATAGCTCACAAAGAGTTTAGGAAAGTAACACAACAAAGACGTGTTTGTAACTGGACGCATGAAAAGATCGTCAATAAAAACTATAGTTTTGACAGTATTTTATTGCCGTTCGTGCTTCGTATTTCGGCTCGTATAAAACCCATCGTGAGGCAGCAGTTTAATAAAACCTTCATGTCAGAGAAGTGACAGCTGAATAAATATAAGAAATACTGTTAAGTAATTTTATGTTTATGTTTTCGTGCATAGATGATCTATATTAACCTTTTGGAGCCGGAATTATTTTTTTAATTTTAGCACATCTTGTATATAAAATGTGAATAATACAGGAACCAAATACTTTAGAATTATGAAACAAACTGCATTTTGAATAGCAAAAAACGGAGAGTATATACCATGTTTAAAATATTCAATACCTGTATTTGTTGAATAAATATATAAAAGGCAACTTTAGTGGTTAGCGGTGCGGTACGTGAACTATAGTTGACATTAGGCGTCAGAAGGTTACTAACTGTCCAACGAGATGCAACACAAAGCAGTCTATTTATTATTCTGCAAGTTCACTCTACATGATTCGGGTGTCAACCACACCCATCATCAGAAGTACACAAAACTGTAACTACAACCTCCGGTACTAGTCATATATTTTTGTGCAGCTGCCTCCCTTCAACGTGGCCAAGCTAGCTTGGCCACGGAGGCTGTAGTTACAGTTTTGTTTACTCCTGATGATGGGTGTGGTTGACACCCGAAACACGTAGAGAGAACTCGCAGAATAATAAATAGACCGCTTTGTGTTGCATCTCGTTGGACTATTATTAATACAGATACTGTTAAGTAAAATTGAGATCTCAGTTATTTTTAATAATACACTCTTGTTTACAAGTATTACTGTCTTATGTATGATGTAAGGTGGTGTCTGATGATGGCTTTTATAAGAGGCGAGAAATGTGGTGCGAACGACAAAATATAGTCAAAACGATAGTTACGACTGGTGGTCTTTTTAATTCGTCGAATTATTCACGCATCACAACTGTATCTCTTTCTTATTTTCGTTGTTACACCGTGCATGTTGTTGAGTTACTCAATTATTATACCAACCACTGCACATATATAAAAATTTATAAAATTTACACATTAAAACATTAAAAACGCTCCGACATGTTTCGGTCCTAGGACCATCATCAGGGAGCCATATCGTCCGTGCTAAAGTCACACTATAAAAAGTCACATTATTTTCGCTGTACCAGCTGGGTATTGCAGGGCACCCTTCGCAACATAACATTACACAACACGGCATGCTGCAACAATACCCAGCTGGTACAGCGAAATTAATGTGACTTTTTATAGTGTGACTTTAGCAAGGACGATATGGCTCCCTGATGATGGTCCTAGGACCGAAACATGTCGGAGCGTTTTTAATGTGTAAATTTTATAAATTTTATATATGTGCAGTAGTTGGTATAATAATTGAGTATCTCTTACTCTTATAGAGACATGTTTGGCAGCTAAGTCAGTATTCTGACATATTCATTGGTTTTGTAGACTCATTTGAAAGTTGTATGTAGAAACGCTATACCGAATGCTAATGTTCATGAGATGGTGGAAATGAGTAGAGATCCGAAAGATAAGAGCGGAATTTCGAGAACGCAGCCAGAAACCCGGCATTAACTAACGGTCATGCATCATTTGTGCAGCCATGATCACATGACGATGCCATGCTATGAGGACTAACGAAATAGGCCCTATATGTCATTCAGAAAATCAGCTGATAAGTTCAGATTTCAAGTTAACTTCTGAGCACTTTGAAATCTTTGCAAAGGTCTGAATTTACCCGAGCCTAATTATCACCTCCTTAATGTGGTTTCAGTTAGGCCAGGCATGTGCCTCGTGCAGCAAGCTGCTCCTTTAACCTAGTCGCTAATGTCGTCTTGCAAATGTTACGTGTTAGTGTTGGATCACGAGCCTGGTGAAATCGTACTTGTGACCAGCAACATTAATTATGGTAGCGTTATTTCTGTGTTTATTTTGTTTCTAGATGTTGTGTAATTTGCAGCGTGGCGATGAATGAGAGTAGCAGAGGGAAGTTTGCGACATATTCGCAACTTTCGTCACGACATTTGGCCATAAGAACTCACAAAATAACGTTGAACATCAGATGAACGTGGGGCTCTCCGAATGCCAAGGGAGAGTGTGATGGATTAATCGTACAGTACTGACAGAAGCGATAATTTGGCTTCGAATGATGTGAAAGGAAAACTGCATTTTGTAAAAGTGAAAGGCTAGAGAAGGAAGCGGCTGTTCCGTGTTTATTGAAGGCTTTGTCCTGTCTTGTAGGGACCGGCAAACCACAAAGCCCCTCAGATTGGTCGGATCGAAATTCGTACCGAGTACTAAGGAAAAGTTATAAACCTTCGGCAGACAGATATATGTTATAGCTTGCGTTTTATATGGCGTTTCTGTAGGAGTGGACTACATGGGTTGAGAGATTTTATTCACTATGAAGACTGATGGATTAGCTGAAGATCTTAGTGAACCCCTCAGCGGTGTGTTTTGGCCGTTTGTTGAAACATTCTTATAAATGGCTTTTCTAGTGGGGTCTCGTTGGTAAAAACTTTTCATTTCTATATCCGAAATAACACTTGATGTCTTGACAGTGTCGTAAATGTGTCATTTTTTTTTTCCTGGAGTTTGCAGACTGCCGGTGTTGTTAACTTTCCAAGTAAGGCGACGTGAAGTCGTCGTAGTGTTCGAACTCTGAAACGTGACGAGAAACGTTGCTCTGAAGTTCTTCCCGACCAGTCGGTCTGGATGCCGCAAGTCGTCAGTTGTCATCTGCCAGAACCTAAGAAACTTCCGTGCCCGGTGAATTAGGACGGGCTGCAGTGTGGGTCACGTTTTAGTTAGGTCGGGTAGAAACACTTCTTGCCACGAAATGGTTGGGCGAAGGCAATAAGTGGACGAAATGAATTTGTCACGATGTCTCTGTAGGCCTCTGACATGTTTTACAGACCAGCTTATATCATATTCATGAAGTATATTTTCTGTACACTATGAAATACGTAGGAGGAGTGTTACTGCTAATGTTGTAACGAACACTGTGTTGGTGTTTGGCATTGTGGAACTTCGGAGCAACGTCCTACTCCTTCCTCGCACTTTATAACGTTTTAACATTCTGTTCGTCTGTAAGGAAATTAATTGTGTGACCCAGGATTTACATTTCGTCCCTCTCTCTGTTTCTCATCCACAGTCACAACACACACACGTCTATAATACTTGTGCGGTTTTGGATTTTTTATTTTTATACATGACTAAGCTGGGTACGCGGTGGCGCAGTTGGTTGAGGCACTGCGCTTCAAGCTGGGAGGTCGCGGGTTCGATTCTCGATGGTGTCATTGGAAATTTTCATTGACGTAATCCTTCCGGTCGCACAGAAATGTGTACCATGAATATTTCCTGTGGGGTAAAGGCGGCCGGTGCCTAAGGCTGACAACCTTACCACCTTCATGTGCCGATTGTCTTGAAATCGGGGAACCTCAACCTCCTGGAACCTTCAGGGCCTGTCCAGGCCTGTAATGGGATTGCTTTACCTTTACATGACTAGGCAGCCCCAGACGTTTACGTGTTTCGAAAGAACACATGACCCTATTTGACTGCAGGTTTTTCCGCACTTAAGTAGACGCAACTCGGAGTTGTTAGATATAGTGGCTAAAACCAACAAATGCTTATAAGTGTATGGAAATGTATTATAAATACTCGTATAGTATACCTCTTACATGTTTCGGCCACCTATTTGGCCATGCTGAGGGAGGTGCGTTGCAAAGGATGGATACCACGAGGTATGACAAGAGTGTGTGAACCTGTAGCATCAGCACTGCTTTGCTTTGATGGTGACGTTCTGTCTACATATATCATTCATCACACACTACAGTTAGTCACAAAAATGTTTAAATCTGTATTTTAAACTTTAATACGTATTTGTAACGTACCTCCCTGCGAGTATGGCCACACGAGTGGCCGAAACATGCAGCAGGTGTACTGTGTTGTTCGTAATAAATTTTCATGGTTTTGTGCATTTGTTGGTTTTAGCTACCATATCTAATTGTTCAGTGCACGGCTATGGATCTTTGAACATCCGGATTGTTAGTTTCGTTGTACGTAACAAAGCACAGAGGATGAATATATCTTGAAAATACAGCACTTATTGCATGCTATGCCTGTTCGTGTGCGTTTGTGTATTAAAAGGCAGTGGTATTATCACGTTAGTACAGTTATGTTCATTTGGCCTGCTAACATAGCGGTTTAGAATAGACACCGAATAACGTGTCCAAATAATATACCTATAAATCGTGTCCTTTATTTAGGGCAATAATTACCTTTTTTTTCTGAGAATTATACATCGTACGTAAATACGGTATCGGTAAAATTCAGGGATGTTAATGAATGCACGCGGTACGTACAGTTAACCACTGCATGTTAAGGAGTTAATGTTAGTACATGTTACATAAACTGAGTTCTAAAAGTTCGGTGACTTGAACAGCTCAGTAAAATTTAGCCTCGTTGTCTGATGACGGAACTAGGATAGCGCAGTCGGTTTCGTGACTGGGCTACGGGTTGGACAGCCGAGGGATCGTGGTATCAGGCCCAACTGTCTGTGACGTGAAGCTAACCACTCGCCTGCTGTTAAGAGCCGGGGTTGAGACCGAGTGATGCTATGCCTCCACTCCCTAATACGCCTTCACAACGTTCACAGGGACAACTTTATGTTACTCTTCTTTATTTACTTGGGATCTGACGCACTGCAAGCAGATACTGTAGAAATGCGAATTGTGCTAGTTTAATACTTCGAAACAGATACAACCGCTTCCACTCAAACACCCATCGGTGCACTTGCCTGATTTCGATCATTTTCTTTTCATTCAGACAGTTTTAGTCAATACAACGTCGTTATTTACTGTATCATCCATGAACGTCGCCCTGTTTTCGAACCTGGTTATCCTGTGCGAGGCTTACTGTTGTGTCTTCAGTCTTCACTAAGAAGTGCGGTGACGGAGGTTCCACATATACCAACAACCTTTCTACATCATTTTGCGTTCAACGTTATATAACGGCTGCATATAATGCAGCGTCGTTTAGTAAACAAACATAAAGAGAACGTTGTGGTTCGGATGTCGAATTGTCTATACAGAAGTTTTATTAATGCAGTAAATGTTAAAACAATTTATTATTCAACAGATGCACAAATATATATAATCCGTAGATACAATTATAACTATTGTAAAATATTTAAAATTGCTCCAACATGTTTCGGATCACAAGGGATCCATCATCAGGGAGCTCTATACAGTGCTTGGCTAAAATTAAAGTAATAGTTCTATCGTGTCCGTTGATATGGACGTAGTCGGTGTTATGGCAGCAAATATGCCGTGGTGCGTGTGTGTACTGCACAGTCTAGAGAGACTGTGCAGTACACACACGCACCACGGGCAAATATGCTGCCATAACACCGACTACGTCCATTTCAACGGACGAGATAGAATCATTATTGTAATTTTAACCAAGCACTGTATAGAGCTCCCTGATGATGGATCCCTTGTGATTCGAAACATGTTGGAGCAATTTTAAATATTTTATAATAATTCTAATTGTATCTACGAATTATATATTTGTGCATCTGTTGGATAATACAGTGTTTTAATCGTCATTGATGCACGGTAAAAACATGAAGATTGCAGTAAATGTTGTCCACAACGGAAGTTATATTAAAGGGAACATTTACTTATTGGAAAATGTCTTTGCTTCCGAAGGATGTTTGTTCTACCATCACTTAAATTAACTTGGAAGTGTGTCGATATGAGGTAATCCATCGAATACCTGTTCATTGAATAAAATGGAAGGACAGGCTCTTTTATATACGAACTCCAAGTCAGATTTAGGTGCCAGAATTTACTTCAATGAATGGTGCGATTTCTTGGTTCTTGTGCCCGTGACCTGCGCCTGAACCCACAATTCACACCGTCCTGTGATAACTTAAGATGATGGTTGAACGTTTAACATGTCTTCCATCCGCACGATTTGTGAGGTTACTGTGTGACTAATAATCAAGGTTGATTGTCACATTGCTTACAAAACCCCATCAGTTTACAGTGGGAAGCCTACTTCAGGATGATCGTAGTGATAAGTATCTTGCTTTCCCTCTGCTTATAACAGAGAATGTGTACCATTGTCACTTTGTAGCTTACTTTCTCTCTTTAATAAATTGAATGTGGGCATGAAATTCCCGTGCTGTCAGTGCGTGAGTGCGTCTTTGTGTCCCATCCGCTTGGTTTTAAACAAACTTACCGACTTTTCATGAAACTCTATAAGCACGCATGTCAAAGACGCTCACAACAGGACCTACTTTTTGATATCTTGTATTAAAAACGTGGCGTACGCGTGGGCATAGTATGTGTGACGTAGGCTTCTACGAGACGAGGTCGGTGAAAACCCAAACAAGTACCGTTGACGAGGATGCGTGTGCAGTCCGTATAGACAATTGTCACGCACAGGGAAACGCAGTGCTTGATTGTAGTGACGTTGCTAGTGTGTTGCGAAAATGGAAAGTGGCCGTTCTAGTGTTCTGGGATCGGCGTCACATCAACACCGCTGGGAGAGCGGCGACTCATGTAGAACAAAATATTAAAGACTACACGGTAGAAGGTTTTGCTGGGGCTTGCTCTTGGTAAGTAACATATTTCCTTAGTAATTCGCGATGTATAACAATGACTGTATATTACCTGCGTATGCGTAGGCCTACACATTTTAATTTTATAACGATATTCACAGAGCGATGTTAGATAGTGTATTTTGTATAGTTTGGAAGTAGAATTTATGAGTTCAGCCCAAGAATTCCTTGCTGTTTTCGTATTATGAATGACGTTTAGAATTTGGAACCTTTACGAAGCGCTTGTAGATACGAGGATCTCTGGCAGTGAAAATTTGCTTGTGAAAGTGAGTGAAATGTGAAGAACATTTTATGATTGCAGTGTGATAAAACAGGCCTGACACAGAGTACTTTATTGTCTGTTACAGTGAGGAAACATGTGTGATTTCAGTATGATAAAATTCCCAACACAGAGTACTTCATTATCTGCTACATTGACTTAAAAGTGTATGATTGCAGAATGATAATACACTCCTGACAGAGAGAACTTAACTGTCTGTTGCAGCGACGTATGTTTTATGCAATTAAATCAAAATTGCATAGGGTCAAAGTGGCAGTTTCTAAACATAAGACACTGTAATAAAGATGGTGGATTTCTCTTTATCGAAATAGAGATTTTTGAAGATTTTTTTAGCTAAAATCAATTGTTTATCTTTTGAGTCGTAGTATTTTTTTTTTTAAATAGACGTCAGTTCCACTCACTCCAAAGCAACAACGAGTCCGAGTCTATGGTCCCACTTTAGAGTTAAAGCAGATGATCATACACTCCTGTGTTACGGGGTGGTTCGATCTGTTATTTATTGGCTGTAGTTAAAAGTCTTATTTTTTTCGATCCTTCTACCCAAAACACTAAGATTAAGGTACATATTGCTCTTACTGTGTAAAAAGGGGACTACCACAAAATATCAGTTTTACAGGAGAAGCAAGAAGGTAGCTCCGTTCTACATTATAGAGGTAGGATATCCACCTATTTCGGTTATTTTTGAAGAAGAATTTATCATTTTTTCACCTATCATAGGGGACCGTTAGTTGAATGATTCGCATCGCATAACTCAGTTTAGCTCAAAGTGGCAGCCTCTTTTTACAAAACAAGAGTGAAATAAAAATGTGACTCTACTAGCCTTGTATGCTTGTGGGACGTGGTGGTTTGGTGTTGTAAATGAATGGCAGGTATTTGGAAGCACTTTGTTAAAGGAGGTATTTGGACATTGGAGAAAGAAATTGAGAAATGAAAGGCACTTTCATAATTGCGATCTCCCAAGGGCTGTCTTTGTCGAATGCTTCTCCTTCTAAATTCTGCACGTACAGTCTGTTTCCACCATCTAAACTATGTGCTTATTCTAACACAAACTTGATCTAACGACACTGCCAAAACGTGAAGACTGCAGCACCGAGATGTGCCGCCTTAGATCAAGTTTGTGTTAGAATAAGCACATAGTTTAGATGGTGGAAACAGACTGTAAGTGCAGAATTTAGAAGGAGAAGCCTTCGACAAAGAGATCCCTTGGGAGATCGCAAAGTAGACGGAGGGTACTGTTTAAAATGTTTATCCTCAGTAGTTAACGAGTATGTGGCTCAGTTGGGATCTTGTACAACGACGCTGTAGGTGTTACACTTTCAGGTTTTATTACTGCCGAATTAGCTGTTAATGCATGTGTGACTTTCAACGGAGTGGCCTTTATTAAAACAGCAAACGTCCTGCTGTAATAAGTTATTACAATTCACTGTCTGTCACAACAGTGTTACGCAACTTTACGTTCCAGTTGGTAGCACTGCTCCTTAGTACACCACCTCCGTGTTCAGGAGACTGGATAGCTCAGTTATTATAGTGAATACGCTACGGGCTGGACAACTGAGGAATTGCGGTTCGATTTCCGGCAGGGGTAGACCGGCCATGGCCAGCCGGGCAGGTGGCCGGGGATCTACTCTATAAGGCGGTACTAAAGCGCCACTGGAGTGATCGGAGATATGGTGCCAGTAGACACAGGTTTACACACGCAGTGGAAGAGATGTAAATTGTTGCCGCTTGTGCCGAAGTACGTAGCGCCGTCGAGTGGCTGGTACTGGACAAAACGGTTTACGGCAGTGTTTCTCAACCGCCGGGCCGCGGCCCGGTACCGGGTCCTGGCATCAATTATACCGGTCCGCGAGAGGTTCTCCTGGAATTTGTCATTTTAGTTTTCTGAGCAATTTTCATGAATAAATGTTTTATAGTGGAAATATTCTGAGGAGAAAAATATTCATGAATGTGTCGAAAAACTCAGACACATATGTTGGCCTGAGGAAACAACAATATGCTACAAGATTTCATTAGTTCAGTGATTGATAACTAATTTAAATGTAATTTTATATTTGTCAACATGCCACACTGTATACATAAATGTACTAATACTCTATGATTATGCCATAATTAATTATTAATACTTATGTTAGTTTAATGTATGAACTTAAAAAAATGGAAAGGTATTTACGAGTAAATTTGTTGGGACCGGGCCCTCGTCTTATGAAGAAAGAATTTACCGGGCTGCGGCTCACAAAGTTTGAGAAACACTGGTTTACAGTACCTGCAGTAAACGGCTGACAAAGTGTTCGATCGAGGACCAAATTAACAGAAGTTTATTGATTCAACCCGCTTCCCACTAGTAGTTCATTACCGTCAGATATTTTTCATTTACTTACTGTTGGCTTCAGTCAAAAACGCCTCTTTTTTCTGCCTCTTGATATTTGTGTTGCGAGGAAAATAAAGCCAGCCGCAGCCATTCATATATTCTCATTTTCTTCATTTCCTTTGAAGTGCTGCATGATGTATTCATCAAACTGCACGTGTCCACTGAATGTGGTTAGGAAAAAAAGTGTAACGTCGAGAAAATGCGTTTTGTCGGATGTGTGTGTGGACAGTAGTTTCACTGTTCTGTCTATGTTTCGTTCTGATCAGTATTCGTCAATTTGGTTTGGACCCGGCCTCAGTAACTCTAATCTACGGAATTTTCTGAACCATTTGGGTACTTAACACGAAATGGGTAACTCTGTACATAGTAGTCTATGGAAGAGAATTTTTCTTTTACAGATTCTTGCTTACTTAATTGAAGGTTGCAAGTTGATGACGTGGCAGCTATTAGGAATATTTGTAGAAGCAAAAGACTGTAAGATTCCTTTCAGGTGAATTCATTAAACATCCACAATACAGGCAAAGATGGGAGTAGCGGCCACTGAAATTGTATACTTTTTAAAGTAAAGAAAAGCTTAGTGTTGTAAATGAAGGTCAGTGACGGAGAGAAAGTAAATTCTGTTGCCTGCATTTATTGCAATTACAAGGTTGCTATTTGAGGAGACAACAGTCACACAGAGGAACTGCAAACCTAATCTCGAAGTCGACAAATCCAGAACAGACACGTGTTCGTCATGGGATTGTGTTGTTATTGTTACACTGAACTGCTTCGTTAATCCCAAAATAGGTACAAAATGAAAACTAAAATCTTTCGCTGTTCACTCTGAAGCATTTGATTATCAGTTTTTTTTATAACTGGTGCTGATATTTTGTGTAATTTTGTTTCTTTTTAAATGTAGAGTAAATACAGCGCCATATGCTTCCCTATTTTCCCCCACATCGCATTCCCCGAGTTTCCTCTTGTTACAATATCTGATCTGTGTGCGGTAGTTTTAGCGTATAATAATGACGATGGAAGACTCCTAGACATTTGCTGTTCACAAACCCCGTGGGCAAAAGAAAGAATTTTTCTGAAGAATTTCTACAGTTTTAGCATGCTCCCTCCAAAAGGGTAGCCGGCCCTGCCCTAGGCCGAGAAGTTTTAAAGAATCTGTTTTAAGGGAAGCCAAATTATTAGCCTGCCCGAGGGGAAAGAGATTTTTTTTCTCCAAAACGTTGAGAGTGGCTGTGAGCCCCTCCCAGCCTCCTATTCAGTTGGTACCGGCTGGCTCTTTTTTTCGGCGATAAGGCGGCCAGGACGTGAATCTGACTACTGACTTCCATCTAGTGCCGAGATGACAAGAGTGCGAGGAGATATAACTCCACTCCTTCATATGCCGGTCGCTCGTTCGATCCCAGCTGGCGTCAGTGGATTTTTCATTGACATCAAATCCCTCCGATCGCACTATGGCCCTGGGATTGACTCAGCCTCTAACAGAAATGAGTACCAGGAATAATTTTTCGGGGGGGGGGGGGAAAAGGTGGGCGGTGCGTAAGGCTGCCAACCTACCACCATCCTGTGCCGTTGTCACGAAATCTGGGAGCCTGAATTCCCTGGAACCCTCTGGGCCTGTCCAGGCCTGTAACAGGACTGCTTTACCTTTACCTTCGTATGCCTTAGTGGGGTTCATTGAAACAACTGTAACTTTCACCTTATTTGTTTTCGGAAGGTCCCGGATTCAAGTCTGGGTATTAAGTCTGACAGGTTTTTTTTGGTCTTTTTCAGTCCCTTCGGATAAAGTGCTCGTGTAGTATCTGAAGTGAGTCCACGACAGCTTCTCATTCCATCCTTTCTAGTTTCTTATTCAGAGTTTCAATAAATCATAAGTAAATAGCTCACAACTTCGGAGGCGTGTTGTGTGTTTCGTGCCAAAAAACAAAACGCCGCTAACATAACTTAGACCCAGTGCTTGAACATTAAAAATTGACAATAGTTTTTATGTTTACAGCCTTCGTAGGGCTTGTAACAAATATGTGACTGGGGTTGCAGAACCATGAAATCACACACACACACACACACACACACACACACACAAATATATATATATATATATATATATATATGCGCGAGATGTGAGGTTCTCACCGTGGTGTTGTTGAAGAATCAGGTTTTGGAATGTTAAAGTCGTCTCGAAGAAGAATGCTGAAACTAGCAGTTAGGAGTGTATAACGTGCCAGAAAACGTTATGGATACTGCAGGCATTTGTTCCAAACATGACCTTCACACCTGGTGCGCATGCAGTGTGAGTTAGTACAGTGCTTCGTACTATCCTTGTTATAATAACCACACGTACACAGTAACTGTTGACATCACACGACATTGGCCTCCAGTCTTAGTAGCGAAAACTTACCTGTCCAAGCTGGCCATTCCGTCTGAGGCTCTGAACTGTCTCATTTAACTTTGATGTTGCGAGATCCGAGGTTCCCACAGCGGTATTTCTGATTTGCCATTGGTTGAGTTCGATCGACGTTTAGAAGGATCGTAGCGTCTTCGTCTTCAGGATCAGGCAGTTCGGATTAATGACAATGTTTCGTAACTGGACGACGTCTTCCTGGGGTGTGGAACAAAATCACCACTGAGACCCCCCAAACGTTATGGTGAATCACGGGGTGCTGGAAGTCAGCCACCCACCTTATTCTCCTGACCTCACAACAGTGGTATTTTGTCTGTTCCCCTAAGTGAAAACCTCCATGGAAGGAAGAAGATTTCAAGGCATCGAGGTCATCAATAAGGATGCAACCGCCGAATTAATCGCAGTTTCTTTGGACCCCTTCGGCGACAATTTTGTAAGAAAAACGTACAAAGTGTATTGCAGTCAAAGGAGGAGTCCCGGTACGTTACTGTTTGAACTCGTCTGATAATTGTGAGTCTTACCTCCAAACGGTGGACCCGGTGCACATATTCGGATATGAGACCCTTGCATCTCTTTCTTGGTGATTGCAGTCCGTTTGGGACCTAAATAAGAAGGGGAAATTAGGCAACGAACATTGGTCTGACCATGTATCAAAATCAGTCGAAACAAGTTATGAAGGTAAGGTTACCATACAATGGAACAAACAAGTGCGAACCGACGGTACTATTCCTAACAATACTCGTAAACCAGACATCATAGTTCATGGTAGTAAAAAAGGAACATGCATGTTAATAGATGTTGCAGACAGACCTGTTGTCAAGAAAGAAGCTGAGAAGATTTAAAAATATTATGACCTCATAATAGAAATTAAGCGCATGTGGAATGTGACAGCAGAAATGATACCAGTAATAATAGGAGCAACCGGAACCATTTCAGAATCGCTCAGACACTACCTGAGCAACATACCGGGAAAGCGCGAAATTAAGGAACTACAAAAAACAGCCATATTGGGCTCTGCACACACACACACACACACGCACACATACTACGGAAAGTGCTAATGTAAAAGTACAAAACATATTTCACGAGCGATTTAACAGTACGTGTAACACAAATTGTAAATACAGAACAGCTGCAACACACCATATACCCTAGAAACGTAGTTTGTTTCAGGTATATAATTGTAAGTACCCTGCATGAAAGTGATAACAAGGATGACGATGATAATATAATAATAATAATAATGTAAATTTCACCCTATGACCTGCCGTGAAGGACCAGAAGGTGAGTGAAGATATTGCTCTACTCTTTCTTTAACCTCGGCGCTAGATGGGGTCAACGTCGCGCCCCGTTGCCTTACTCCCGAAAAGCACCCGGTGCCCCTTGAATAGGAGGCTGGATGGACCCCAGGGCCGGTCGACGGGTATGCGAAATTTCGTCCCCACCCACCGGGATTCGATTCCCTGACCGTGCAGCCTGTACAGAGTCGCTATATCGACTTCGCTGGTCGCCCCATTAAATACCGTAAGAACAACCACGCAGAACATAGCTTGCCTGCATTGAATAACGTTTACTAGGGTAAATATTCTTTTTACCTCCTTAAGTCCCAGCAGCACCCGTCTTCTGCACTTAGTGTCTTCTTCAGCAAAGCTAGCAATGTGACCGATCGGATGACCTAGAAATTTCCAACCTTTCCTGAAACCTGAAGGTTTGCTATTGTATTGGGTCCGCCATTAACCAGATCCTGAGCAAGATGAATCCAATTCACACATCTTGTTTCTTTTTTGGATACATCTTAAAAACTACCATTTCGTCCGCTACTACAACAGACCGTGCGTATTGTTCGTGTGCGCCAAAGTGCTGGCAGCGGCATACCGTGAGATAGATGTAAGTGGCAATGGCCTAGTTCGAGGTACTACATAGACTTTTGTCTGAAGTGACTACGAAAACACAAACACCCACCGCAGAGTGACGGCCTGCGAGAAGCCAGAGGGGAAAAAGACCTGATAAAGTAAAGAAAGAATCCATGTGCATTTATACAGGAAGTGACTGCAGCACGATCCTGAGCCAGTTTCATCCTCCTTTCAGTTAGCTCCCAAACATGCACCTTAATATTACACCGTCATTTCTTTCTCGTTTTTCCAAGAGGGGCTTTTCACCGCGCGGTCGGTGCCGGAATTTGACAACTCACGTCCATTGCCGAGGTTAAGAATTGTTGGAATTATAAAATCAGCTTCCGCTACGCCTTCGTGGCATGTACAAGGATACCTTTACTGTCCCCAAACTTGCATACTACTGCTGCCTAAACGCCAATCATTTGAATAAGTATGTTTGTAGGTATATCATACAGCTACATGGTAGATTTAGTAGTCAACGATTGTGCAAGGAAATTGGGAGTTTTATTTTCTAGTGATGTTTGGTATGTTATGACAAAGCACGTTTAGTTCAGCATATTGTAGTCAACATTGCTCACCCTTAGGGTAGTGAAAGTTTTCTGTTGAAACGTGAACATTGTATTAATTGAAGAATAGAAAACCAACGAGATGTCACATATTATTTTATTGTACTTCTTATAGGCTCAACATGTTTCGGGCACTACCATACCCATCATCAGGAGCTCGCGACTGTGATGCTGATTATTACCACATTGGTCGTTTAGTTCTTGGTTTGCAGTATGTTGGAGGTTAGGTGCGGTTAGGCTGGAGTAGTGTCCGGGCTGCAGCCTGCAGCCCAGACACTACTGCAGCCTAACCGCACCTAACCTCCAACACACAGCAAACGAAGAACGAAACGACCATTGTGGTAATCAGCATCATAGTCGCGAGCTCCTGATGATGGGCATAGTAGTGCCCGAAACATGTCGAGCCTATAAGACGTGCAATAAAATAATAAGTGGCATCTAATTGGTTATTTATTCTTCAGTTATCACAATGATACACGGTCCAATAGACATCAGATTGTACCAGTTGTTACGCTGGTTGGCAGAACGTGCATATGTAGATCTATGTTGCTGTCTTGTCTCTTGGAAATTAAATAAGGTAGTTCAGAAAATACACTTCTTCCATGGGGGTTTGATCATACAGGAGAGGGACAGAAAAGTCTCTTACTTCGCGTTTACGTCTCCGGAATATATATAAAAAAGGAGCGTCATAAAATTGTGTATTCTCAGACTTAACAAGGCATAATTAAACATTATTATACATGCGATTTCAGTTTTTTTTATGAAAACGAAAAAAAAGATGTTCAACAAAAACTAGCAACATTTGCTCAGATTCTGGGAATTCTAAACAGCGCTTTTAAACCAAATTTGGTCCAGAAATCTTCAAGGAAAAAGTATATAATGCACTACCTTTCCCCATTCTTCTATATGGAAACGAAATTTGGATTCTTAGACAAAAGGATAAAAAAAGATTGACATCAATCGAGTTGAAATTTTTCAGAAGAGCAGCGGGGTACACACTTCGACCGTAAGAGGACTGAAGTAATGTGGGAAGAGTTGAAAGTAGAACCAGGTGAAGAGAAACCAAGAAGTTACGAATCAAGTTGGCTACGACGTGTAACAAGAATGAATAGTAACAATAGGATGACAAAAGTAATGCTGCAATACAGACGAAATGGACGAGGGCGACTTGGAAGACCTCTGAAGAGAATGTTAGACGAGGCTGGAGCAGGTCTGTTAAGACCCTAACTCGTGTCGGATTATTATTATTATTATTATTATTATTCATTATTATGCCTGCGTTCTTATTATGGGATTTGTGGTGGACAACGTGGCCCTGGTTCAGATTTTCCTCTGGGGACTTCGGCTGTACTCTGTATTTACCCTTCCGCCAGTGCTGCATACTCGCATTACAGTGCCATCGAAGTTTTATCATTGTCAGCGTTGTTTAACCCTTATCCTGCTAACGCAGAGAATATAGTGAGCTCCTAATAATGCTATTCGGCGTTTAAAGGGTTAAAAATGCCTGCGTTTGGTAAATATAATTCTCATTTAACCCTCTAGAAACGAAACTTAATGTGTTTCATATAAGGTCTTACTGGGTACCGCACAGGGAACGCTCACCAACTCGGTTATAAAAAACAGTCAATGTTATGTGAGGTAGAAGTTGTTGTTTCTGACATCCGTACGGAACACACAAACGCAGTGCGGTGGCAAGTAAAATATCCCCTGCTCTCTAAAGGGTTAATATGATGAGAATCGTTTGTAAATTGTGAAGTTGATTCCGTAGGCGTCGAATTTCGTTGACAGCATGAAACACCAACTGCTGGTGGTAAACGAAATGAGATGTGACGATGCCTATGAAGGTGAATCAGAACTCATCTGATGGAAGGGATTGAGTAGTTGTGTATGGAGAGGCTGAATAAATCCACGAATATTGTCATGTTTGGTAATACCTCACCCAAGATACGAACTGCATATATGCGGACTAGAAATGTTATGTTGTTACAACTGATCTAAACCAGATGGGCTACAAATGAAACAGATATCGTTGCTGGATTTTGGTGAACAAAAAGCCTGATTGGTGTTGACGTTTGTAGTAGGAGGTGCCAGGGCTGTTATAGACTGCGTATGTCCGTATCGCATGCATGTGTTTCAATTTCTATAAACCAGCGCTATAAATAACATTTTAAGGTCATGGTGGAGGATTTGGTAAATGTCAAGATGTACTTGACAACAAGACTTCGAACAATTTCCGCTGAGAATAACACTTTTTCGGCATCGTCTTCACAGAAGTTACGCAAGCCATGTATTAGCTTGCGTACGAAGGCAAGTGTGCATGTGTCTGCCCGGGAGGCTTACCTGCATGGGTGCTAAAAAGAACTTAGGTCTCGTGTTTACATTCGAAGCTAGACCTGCGCAAGTTCTAATTACGTCATTACTACCTCTGTGTATCATTAATGGTCGTCTTTGTTCGTTTATTTTGATGTTCGTCTTAAGTGTACAGGCTTTAACATGACGCCATAAATGTCGCTCAATGAAACGTACAGAATATCGGCTTTGCTTCTTCTGTGAATACACGTTTTGGCGGCCCAGCATCCCTCTGCAGACGGTCCCTCATATGAAGATTGTTTCCAACAAAAGGCAGCTTACACATTCGTCGCATTTTTGTCTTACAGCACATGTCGGTAAATTCCCCCCCCCCCCCCCCCCC
>Ga0131853_10004693_pt1 | contig 24495 bp, 13 predicted proteins | sample TergutLab28metaG_FD_92764 | JGI IMG/M metagenome (GOLD analysis project Ga0131853, IMG submission 92764) | Labiotermes labralis P1 segment gut microbial communities from Petit-Saut dam, French Guiana - Lab288 P1 (version 2) (version 2) | ecosystem: Host-associated > Arthropoda: Insects >...
AACGGTCATAACTCCGTAACCGTCCAAAATCGGACACATGCTTATATGAACTTTTTTGATCACAAAGACCTAGGAAATCACCTCCTGCAGTTATGCCCTAAAGTCGTGAAACACCCTGTATTTCAAAGAATGGAGTCAAAAGGATAATGTCGAAGATATCACGAAAAAATGTCTGAAAAAAATTGAAAACTAAAGAGTGAAGTGCAATGGAGAATTTGTGGACAAAATATGTTCGTTATAGGTTAATTTAATTATTTGTAAATAAAAGTAGAAATAAGCAGAAAACATTTGTAAGAACTAAATATTGTGAGGTAGGGTAGCTCTTGATGAATGCCCGCCTGTTACTCATAATATGACATCCCATATTCTAGACTATGTATGTGACATGATGTGGGCAACCTGGATCAATGACGTTGTTGAATTATGGGGGCATGACCGATTGTGCAAGACGTTATCAGGTTTACCAAGATGTATAGACACTGGCTCGGTGGAAATGGATCTCAACACGCAACGTGGGAAGAGAAATTTTATGTTATTGACAGCTAAATACAGGCAGTAGTTTAAGCATAAGAACACTGATTGTCTTGTAAAATGGGGTTAAAAAAAGCAGAAAGTTGGTGTGAAAGTGTAAACCTGGACAAAGCAGATACAAGAGGAGTTAGAAGGTATAGTTCTCGCATTTCTACGGCAAAATCATCAGGAAACATTAAACTACACGCGATGTAACAGAAAAAAATAATGATACAGAAAGGCAGATGCCTCGAGAATATCGGAAAAGAATTTATGAGTGTATTACCAGCATTTGAAATCTATCTGGCTTAGGGAAGAATATATTAAATGTTGCACTAGAAAGGAAATAAATCACTTCGCTTCGTCAAAAGCAGGGGTTCTCAATTAAGAGGAGCTAAACTAGGAGCGTATGAAGAGAATTCTGGTATTTATTTGGACAGTGAAGATTACAAAAGTTCATTGTATATGTTTCTACAACCATGGAAGTGAAAAGAGCAGCTCGAGTGAAAAAATTGTTAGCTGTGAGTGAGAAATTTAAAAATAGAAAAGAAATAAACTGTGCAGTAAAACACAAGTAAGAAATTAATAAGATTTCTAAAAAAAAAAAGAAGGCATAAATCTCTACTACATAAGTAAAATATATGTAAAATCTGAAGTACGTATTATGGACTAGACTTTGTAGTGTGACAAACTAAATATTAGGGGTTTAATAGTTTAACGAAAAGTGTGTTGATGTACTGTAATTTAAAAGTTACATATTTTGAGGGTGTGACTGGGCGCTTTACAACATTTCAAATCAACAAAGAGAAGCAATTTAAAAATTTCTCTCAATTAATTACCAGTTCGACACGTTTCTTCAATTAACTCTGTTTACAGCAGCCTACCACGCACACACGCACAAATACACACACACACACACGCGCGCATGTTTATTTAATACAGTGTGTAATAAGTTACTCTGTACATTACCACTGTGTTAGAATCTCGTTATACATTTCATCGGAAATGAAATAACTGCAAAATAAAGTAAATGAATTGTGTGGTTTTACGCAACACATTATATTGCCTTATGGACTGAATTATGTCGGATGTAGCAGGAAGTTTAGTAGGTGCTAGTATTACCAGCGTGAAGAGCGCATGACAGGAACACTGGCATGGGGACCTGAGGGGGAAGCAAGAGGAACTGAGAGTAATTAAGTTTCTGAAATTTGGACAGACCTGCCCGGAAACCTGAAACACCTCTGAAACAAATAATAGGTTGAGCTCTGCGATCTTAAGGGTTGTTGCGCAACTAGGAATGGTAACTCCTTAACGAAGTTTCGGAGACACTTATCGGTCACATCTTCGGGACAACCTATCGAAACCATTTTTATGGGATCGATAGGTTACTCCGAAACTTCGGTAAGCATTTACCACTGAACACTACGTAAAAACCCAGAAGAGCAAAGATCTCACCTACATTGCGGCGGAGGCCTGAAATCACAATTAATCTTTTATTGATTTATGAGAACAAGATACTCTTCCAGATATACATATATATATATACATATATATATATATACATATATATATATATATACATATATATATATATATAATTTATTTATTTGTATAGGGTTTAAAACGTTACGACTTAACTCTGTTATTTTTCAATTATTGACTTATAGATTATTTTTTGTTCGCAAAATTATGAAAAGCAACTATTAGCTTCGACATGTCCGTTTGTCTGTATGTCCGTCTGTCCGCATGGAAAAACACATCTCCCATGGACTGATTTTCGTTAAATTTGATGTATGAGTATTTTTCGAAAATCTGCCAAGAAAGTTCAAGTTTCTTTAAAATATGACAAGAATAGCGGTACTTTACATGAAGAATTATGTACATTTTTATGAAATGTCGCTCAGTTCTTCCTGGAATAAGAAATGTTTTAGACAAACGTTGCACAGAAAATCAGAGCAAATTTTATGTGCAATGTTCCTTTTTGCGAAATTATTATCGTTTATAAAATAATGTGGGGAAAATATGGTGTCAGCCAGACAGACAACAAATGACCGTATAATACAGCGTAGACACTTTGCATTTTGGATAATTGTACCTATAAACACACATTTAGAATATGTAATATTTATTGTTTTTCCACGGTAACAATGGTAAAGCAAAAGCGTCTCAACTTTACGCTTTACGCAATTTGCCAGTCTTTTTCTTCATTTAGTTACATATAAAAGAAACAAAACACGGTCTTTCTTTTTAAACGTACACCAAGTTCGAGACAGTCCTGTCAGTCTGCAGGTTCACAATATTGCATTCTCAGAGGCTACAGGTTTAAACATATGGAGATCAGTTCATCAGAACGTCTCCGGAAAATCATGGCAACATAAGACTATAAAAGTTTTGGATTTCAAATGGCCTACGTTTGCGCACACTCTGGACAATGAATCCACTGTGTTACAGCGTAACAGTCGTCGGCAACGATTAGACACCCCTTATGAGAAAATTGTGGAGGAGAAACATAACAAGAAACACGTTTAAATTTCCAAATATTCTCTTGTTTGTAGGTAATTTTGAAGAGAAATAGCAAACGTAGAACCAGTCTGTAACTTTCTTCGACTAGGATCACAGAGTATGTTTACTTTGAAGAGTTGTCTTCTCATAAACGTATATATTACCGTGTAGTTTGGTATGTAATTACGGGAGTTTCGGAGAAGCTTCTGTCTTTATCTTTAAAGTAGTCCGTAACGAAGCTACAGGTAGAGCAATGCAGCTTCTGCGAAACGTTCATATCCGTATATCGGTACACACAGCATCAGCGTTAGAATACTTGTACTCTTCATCAACATCTCTGTCAGCGCCTCTTGTCTTAATGGTCGTATTGAAAATTAAGTGAATATAGAGTGAAATGTAAAAGGTAAAATTCAAGCAAGAACTGCATTAGTAAAAGTAAAACTTCGGAAGTAAGTAAATGTTTCATTTGAATAAAACGTGTCTACAATAATAACAACAGAAATAATTATAATAACAATAATAAGCACAATAAATCTTAATAAAGAAGAAACTGCCATAGATACTCCTCATCTCAAATGTTATCAGATTTGAACTTCAAATTTTTATGACTCAAATAATTATTTTTCTCAGTAAATGTCTTCAACACTCGTAAATTCGTGAATTTTAATCCTGTTACAAGAAGCGTCTGTCCATAATTACTGAGCAAACGTCCATTTGGGAAACTAGGTTAAAACTGGAACTATGGGCTATGTTTTCCGTCATGTAAGACCGGAAATTTGGGATGGTTAGCTCTTCGGTCTTGGTTATCATTCAGTCGTTTAGGTTAGTCTTCTACATACTGACTCCGATTATGCGAAAAGAGAGAGGGTTCTCCACACTCTGGTTTTTGCACAAGCTATGAGACGTTTTGTAGCCCTATAGCGTGTTAATGAACACTGTGTTTTTATTTATGCAATAAATAATTTTTTTGAATAAATATTTTAAGAATCGTTAAGTATTACTTAATGATATTCAGTGCACTATACACTTCAGCATGTATCGTGACATCATTTACCTAAAATGTTCTACAAGGATGCGTGTGACAGAACTTATACATTGTGAAATGGTGCACTTCAGTAGCTGTAATTCAATTTTAAAAAATGCGGCTGTCCCTGTAAGTTCTGTCGATGATGGTTCTAGTTTATCTTGTCCGCTTCAACAACCTGCAATATCAGCAGACAACACTCGCATATAAAGTCGCTGAAGGGGCATGATTTGTACCCCACCGACCTTATCTCCTGCTACATTTAACTCAGTTAATAAAATTTTGTACATTATTTTAATCCGCTCTCTTTGTTCTTATGAGGACCTACACGCTGAATCCCGTGAATTGGACTTTGTAAGCAATGTTCACGTACAACTAACCTAAATTATTCACCCCAAAACCCAGACAGGTGGATTAATTACTTCGCACGTGCTCGTGCACAGTGCTGGATAATACCGAGCTGATAAAGTATACAAAGATATAGCTTCATAATATCCGTGAACTGCATCATCTAACGATGTGCATAACACATAAATTAGACCCGTATGAAGTGTAGTGATTAACCTTTCGAAGAATAAGTTCAGTCTAAACTGTATATAAAAATTTATTACCTACTTCAGCGAAAGTAATCTACATCTCTGTCGTAAAGAGAAGTCGGTTAATATTGCTCAGAGATAGGACTGAATTTTACCTTGAGAATTGTAAGAGAAATGTAAATGCAATGTGCAATGCAGAACATAAGAATGTTAAAGCACGTAGTACGTGCAATAAGCGGTTGAGTAAACATTTAGACTTCTGAAGATGTAAATGAGGAACGTGGCATATTACGTAACCGGGAAACTCTTGAATTATACGGACCACATAATATTATTAGCGATAGCATAATGTGCGAGGCGGTGAAGTTTTAACCTCATATAGAAAGGAGAACAGAGTGAATACATTCAAAGTTTCAATAACGATACTCTTCAGAAAATCTCTTTTTGAATGACCGAAAATTTAGCATCATTGTAACATCAAGCGGTACGCTGTGGATGCAGCTGTTGAGGATTTGAATTGAAGCGTCTAGTTCAGAATCGAGCTTATGTCAAAATTCGGAGTCTGCTTCCACTTGCAGGACCTAGGTCTTATTTACATTTCTGTACATTGCAAGTTTTAGTCAACAAAGCCGTTGGATATAGGAACGGAGTTTCTTCTTCACCAGCTGGTTTAGACCTGTTTTGGACCCAAACTAACCCTCTCCCAAATGAGTAGCTACCGGTGGATTATTTATCTCCTTCCAGGCAAGGATTAATGACGTGGCGTTTAAGCGTAAGAGGGTACTTAGCTGTATCTAAAGGCACGTTATTGACACCAGACTTGCACTATTACTTGTGAGCCTCCATTCGCCTATCAAACACAGGACCGCACTTTAATGGCGGAACTGTTCATCCATCTCAGGAATGTCCGAGACGAAAGTTGAACAGGATGTTACGTTATAAAAAGCAGCCATAAGGGTCGGTTTTTTAAGTTGCAGTGTCATACACAGAATATCTTTCCAACCCATAAATTTTCAAATTATACAAATCTATAAGATATTTATGAAACAAAAATAAAAAATCATTATATTAATTTTGAATTTTGTGCAATAGACTAATGGTTTTTCTAAGTTCCCTCTCTCTCGGCCCTTGTGACTGATAACTTACTAGTTATCTGTTCAGACTTGTTATTCAAACTGGCTATTAGAGCTACCTTCAGGGCCTTCGTAGTTTATGGTTTACTGGTCATCATATTACTTAACGTTAAACTGTCTGAATTTAAATGCGTCACTAAATAAACCCCAAAGAAATAAATATGTAAATAAATAAATAAATATATTCCTTAAAATTACTACAATGTTCCTTTATACTTATACGAAATCATGCTAATATTAAGATGGTTTATTGATTTATCTGAAATTCTGACTTTTTCTTGTAGGAAGAAAGCTCATATTTCCTTTATTGACAATGGCAACTTACACTGTCCTTCTTCAACCAAGTTGCGTCAATCCTATCGTCATTCACTTGCGCCCGTTATCTCTGTCAAGATGACATTAGACAACAGATATTTTATCTGACCGGATAAATTAGTATCTTTAATCCTGAAGATTCAAGTCTTCTGGAATATTACGTTGATTTGACTGGTAATAATATTATTTATAGATACAAATAATACTATTTATAAATAGTCCAGCAGTCAAGGAGAATTGACTTCTTGATCTTGAAAAAGAAGGGGTACTTCTTTTCTAAATGTTGATGTCTGTTTACCAGTTGACACAGAATAACATCGCATAAGACTTGAGAATCTGCATCAATATCGCAGTGACAGCTTGAAAGTTCACAATATTTAATTTACGTAACTCCTTATCCATGTAGGACATTTTAAATTAGGCCTACGATCCTTTGGGGTGCTACTCGTTGGATATAATGTCTGCTGTCATAACTTCTTTTCACGTAATATTAGAACGCTCTGTTGACTGAATGTTCGAGGTGAGGGTGTGTAAGTCCTTGCTGTTTCAGACATTTGCTACCTTTATGGAGTGAAGTTCTCACTGCTACACTGAAAATCGCCGACATGCCACTTCTCATGGAAACAAACTTCCTTTACTGTGTTTACAGAAGCACACCACTGGAGACTGGACGCTATTAATACTAAAAATAATCAAGTCCACTCGCTGTTACCCTACTTTTATCGTCAACTGCAGTATAAACCTGCCATACACAGGGGTGCTGATAAGTCCTTAGCCCGACCAGGAAGGAAACAAGATAATATTCCTGTCAGAATGGCGTGAATTTCCTTCGGCGCATTGCCTTGCAGGAAAAAAAAAACTTGATGACAGCTCGCGTCTCGATGTTGTTGAAATCGCGCGTTTCCCTGAAATGCTTTCGAGCTTGATTTTTTCCTGGTTGAGCTAAGGAATTATCAGCACCCCGTTACGCTTAAGTCTCTCACATGATATCATCGTCTAAGGTAAATTACTTGGGCTAAACTTTTCTTGACTTCCTAATCTGTTTCCAGCATCAACCAGTACATTTCATCTCATACTCTTTACCAGGTACTCATTGCGTAGGAGGGTGAGTAGGCTCCAAGGCCGGTCTGGACGAGAGCGAAAAAATTCGTCCTCACCTGGAATCAATCCCCGGAACGTCCGGCACGTAGCCAGTCGCCATACTGACTACGTTTTCGCGGCCCCCCCCCCTCACCCAGTATATTACCCACAAAAATATAGAAGGTCTAACATCCATAAAACAAAAAATATTTGTGTGGTCTATACCCTTTTTCCGACGATGATGAAGAATATTGGTTGGTGACGAGTACAAATTTTGGAGCACCTCATTACGCAGTCTACTACGCGCAGTTTCATTATTCAGTGGCAGGCAAGTGTTCAGATAACATTCCAACCACTCGAACAAGGAGCCAGCTTGTCGAACTATCCTGCCACTTGTGATTTATGTATTATCGAAGCTCTGTGGACAACGAAGCCACTTCATTATTAATGGGCTTATCTGACTGAGAAGCCTTCCCGACTTTTCCACCGCTTTTACCTCAAGACTCTTAAATTGTGTGTGTGCGCATACACAGAAGAGCAAGTAAGATTTTAGTTTATGTTATCTTCATCTTAATATTTTCGAGTAGAGAAAAGGATACGAAATATTCGGAACTCCAATGTTGTCTTATTTGTCCCAAAATACTTTTTGTTTGTATGATTGTAAAACCAACTTTACTATTTGTCTGTATGAACCTAAATGTTTAATAAAACTGTTGTCAGTATTAGGTGGAATTTTCGATCTACTCTTTTCCTTTTAAGACAAATGTGCCATGCCTTTTTGGGCACCTTAACAAAGCAATTGCCAAGACTGACTGCCAAATTCTTATGTTTTTCTTTCCGATTGGATCAAGCTGTAATTTTGTACCGGTAATTTTTACTAAAATCCGTCGATCAAATACAAGTCGGTTCAAAGTCTTAAAAACACTTTACTTAAAACGTTTGTACGTTTATGATGATAACTCGCCGTTTAGAAATTAGGCAGATGAAATATTTTCGACTACGGAAATTTAATATTGTTCTACGTGGATACTATTTGCGTTCCGGATATTTAGGGAGAAAACAAAAAAATAATCACAGTGCTTAATATTTGTCTTTTTATATTCGACTATAATTAAAGGACACGTGGCCACACACACACACACACACACACACACACACACACACACACATATATATATATATATATATATAAGATTTCGAATGGTGTGAACTAATAATCCACTAACGTTCTTTCAGTGTTCTTACGTCACGTACCGCTGTACTTACTGACGTTCTTCTTCTAGCGACTTAATTTATTTATAATTAAAGGAAATACGAACATTGAAGTGTAATATTTAATACTTATTGCTCACACATCCGCCAATAAAATCTCGGTACGCACGTAGGTGACGAATGTACTTACGACGTGCGTATCAAATATTTTTCAAAGCCAGCTATTACAACATTTTCGGGAGTGAAATTTGGAAGGGACGCATAAATTTAACGTAGATAAAATCGAAGTACATTTCTTCTCGGAAATATAGTAACAGACCCTCCTAACAGTCGTGGGCGTAACTTGGCTAATAGTATTTAGAGGGGTGGGGCATTCTACTATGGGTACTATGAACTTTGACTTCCGAAAGAGTCAAGTTAGAAAGAGGGGGAAGATTGATTTGAACCACTCCTGAATATACACACATCCCTATCCTCCACTCTCACCCCAATTTTTCAATTGTCCTCTTCAACACAATAGGCAAAAAATATATATATATTCTAAGATATAAATTATGTAGCGGCATTTACCCCTCTTGCTCTCCCCTCGAAGTTACACCTATGGAAATAGTAATACGTCCCTATAATATGTCTATAAATGTGAACAATATAAACAGGTGACCCCAGTTGTTTAGATCTTTTGACCATCTAAAGAACATGTCTGATGCAAAGGACCAAACGTACGTCAGTGTTTGGTTGTACGTACGTGACTTATCTTGTTTAACGTAAAGTCTATGTATAGATTCTTAAGCAAGATCTGGCGAGGCGAACATTTTATGAAGCTCAGAGTGCACTGAGCGATGTTGGATAGAGATAATAGTTGGTAATGTGAACAGGAAACAATTTCGAAACCAAAAGACTGGATGCAGATTACAGAGCATAATTTGTTTGAAATTGCTGCAATACGGAGCTTTCCTATATCCAACCCATTACAATAATCCCCGCTCCAATTCTTCAGGTCGTATTGACTTAGAATTCAATTCTCCTATCAGAAGCCACTCTCTTCACAGACTCTTCAAGCAAACAATATTATATGTTAATATTAAAGTCCTTCAATAAAGTTAGTTTTCGAACTGGGGCTTCACGATATTGAAATGCAAAGTAAATCCCTCGCGCATAATGAAAGACTACTTCTTTATATAAAAGTCATTTTGCATACTTTTCTTCCGAAATAACTTGACAGACCACTGATTATAAGTGAAGTTGTTGCGTAACATTCTTTAAGAAAAGCTTGCTTTGTTATCAGCTGCGACTACCTAGTGGCCAAGTGAAGGTGAGGAGATTGTGTGTGGACTGACTGAATGTCCGGTTCGCTACCGTAGAGACCAAGGTATGATACCAGGAAAATTATTTTGGATGACTGAAGAATAAAAATCAACTAGATGCAACTTATTATTTTATTGTACTTCTTATAGGCTCAACATGTTTCGGGCACTGCTATGCCCGTCATAAGGAGCTCACGACTATAATGTTGATTACCATATTGGTCGTCTCGTTCTTGGGTTGCTGTAGGTTGGAAGTTAGGTGCTGTTAGGCTGGAGTAGTGTCCTGGCTGCAGGCTACAGCCTGCAGCCAGGACACTTAAATTCCAACCTACAGCAACCCAAGAACGAGACGACCAATGTGGTAATCGACATTATAGTCGTGAGCTCCTGATGATGGGCATAGTAGTGCCCGAAACATATTGAACGTATGAGAAGTACAATAAAATAATAAGTAGCATCTAGTTGGTGCTTATTCTTCAGTTATCACAATGATGCAGGTCCAACACACATCAAAATTATTTTGGAATTTGTAATTACGGACGTGGCACTAGGACTGGGGTTTCCGAGAGGACTTCTGTTCCTCCTGTTCATTTTTATTCCACCAATGTTCCTTACTCATTCATTTATCACCTGGATCTGTTACAAGTCCAGTTACGGACAGCAATGAGAGACCTTCTTTGACCAGAGTCCAAGAGTAAAGAAACTGTGTACAAACTGTCGGAACGTACAAAATTTAATACAATATTTTGATTCCTTTTGTATGAGGGCTCTTTGCATTTCAGTTTTATATCGGCGCGTTTAGTATTATCTGTCTTGCGGTAGCCCAGCCAATATCTGACATCCAAAATCGAGTCCTCTCACATTGGTCCCATAATTTTAGAAACAGATTTGTCAAGTGACGTATCGTAAAGACGAGAATATCCAAGACGAAGAATATGAAAGCATTATGGTTTACTGTTGGGTCCTGCAATTACCTTGAGATACTCAGCTATGAAAAATCTCAATCTGTATAGCAGCTACTCGATGGGACAAGATTCTTAACCGGCGTCCACACGCTCAAAGCCTGTATTGTCAGTGGAATCGGAGACAAAGTATTATATTGCAGGGATCTACTATCCTGCACTGTGAATTGCATTTAACTGACTGCATAAGGTGATGTCTAAATTACGCGTGCGGAGTGCTGTGAAGTGAAGGCATGTATCTCACAAGTATGTAGAGGCAAACTGAATCCATTCGCTTTACGTCACAGACAACAGACAGTTTCATTTCGAGGTGTGTCACATTCACAGACGACTGCTCTATTCGCAGATTCTAGTGGCGTCAGCCTAATTAATTGCTATTGCTGCCAACAGTATTAGATAGCATCCTATCTAATTATAGAACACAGCGCCCTCAAAAAGGTACCATTTTCCCGACAAACAAGTTGATTAGCTACTAGCAACACACTGCTACAGCCTAAAAAATGATAACTTCTCTCTTCTTCCTTCCGGGATTTAATGTGTCATACGTGCTGGTTTTTTGTCACGAACTTCCAGAAATTGAAATAATTTTTCAGTACTTTTGAGCCACATGCGCCTCAAATTTATCACAACTTCAAAAGAAATATCCCTATTGCAAATCCTTGCAAATGCTGTGGATGACGTATTTCTGTCAGTTTCTAGAATCGAACATGTAAACACTTGCCCGACGATGAAGTTCTCCCTGTCTACACCGTGAAAGTAGGAAGTACAAATTCGTTCATTCTCAACTTTGGTCCTATATGTGGATAAATGGCGAGCTTCTCTAAAGCATAACATTTCCTGATGTGATTATTACAATAAATTAATAAACTAACCAGGATATTTATCTCAGTAATTAACCAACTTTATACACAAAACTTTTGCTTTACAATAAGTTTATTTCATGCCTCTACATATTTCGAGCACATGTGCTCGAAACATGTAGAGGCATGAAATAAACTTATTGTAAAGCAAAAGTTTTGTGTATAAAGTTGGTTAATTACTGAGATAAATATACTCAGATGTATGGTCAGCAAAACGTCAAAATAACTAGGAAATGTTCTATTTAGTATTTGAGTATTTATCCCCTTTACTTATTTCTCTTTTGGTTGGCAGGGTGTTAATATTCTTGTGTATATTCTCGCAATGCAAAATTATATTCCTGAAGATGGCCAACACGTCAAAACATGTTGGAATCTTTAAGTAAGTAGTTTTTGTACTTGTATGAAGGTACCTTTTTGATTATACTGCTTGATGGTTTGGTTGTTTTGATTGCATAATTACGAAAAGGTTTAGCATGTCTGCTGTTCTCCTGGAGCCATTCCAGAGGTATTAGGATGAACCGAATTATATACTTCATGGCTCCTCGCAATTTCTCATAACTTCGAATCAGGACTTTTTCCTTCCAACGCCCTACCTTCTTGCCATTCATTATAATCTTCTCCATCTCACTGAACAAAATAAATGGTCTCCATACTTGACACAGAGACATTAAGTAATCTAGAAATCCAAAATTTTGTCATATTTTCATAACACAAAATCTTCACACCGGCGCTAGACAAGCGGTGAGTGAACTCTAAATGCGCCGGGTTTTCCACATGGCGTACTTTCTTCGAAGAAAACTGAAACCTGCTTAGATTCTAAGTATAGGCAGCGTAATCATTAATCTGAATTCACAGACGATGCTTATTTCACCACAGCTTGGAAATTAGATTCGAAATTAGGAATTTTAAGAGTAGGCTGGCATCAGGAATGTGAACGGCGTCAGTTCTGAACAGGCGAAATGGCCGGAAATTAGTTGACGTCTAGCTACTGTAGCCAGAATGCCGATAGAATTCAGCTGAAGATACAGAGACGCCGCAATGCACCACCAGCATGAATGAGTCTCTTGTCTCCCCTCTTTCGACCCGACCCGACATGACCCAACCCCTCCGTCCCATTCCTGGCCCAGCCTCCAGCTTGGTCAATAAAGCCTTGCCACCAAGGGCTATAGAAATTCGGAAATTATTGGTGGCTTGCTGCGTGCGGCTAATACAAGAACCGTTCTTCTTCAAATGCCGCAAATCTGCATTACAAAAGCATGTTCTACAGCGGTGATCGAATGATTACGTAGGGTTTGCAACGCAGCATCATAAGCCTTTTTTATTGTTTGATGGAATAGAAATGACTGCCTTTTTTTTTCGTTTATTGTACGGCGCTGGCAATATTCCGCATTATGGAAGGTCGATGTTAGTCTGAGTTGTGAATGAAGCTTTGAAAAGAGTTTGGAACTTTCGGTTCGTAGTCTTATCGATGGAGACCCGCTAATCACCTTATTGTTTGCAGGTACTGAGAAAACCACTAACAGCCACAGTTAAGATGGCCAGTGTACTGTCCGAGATTTATAGTTGCTAGGCGCTTTCGGAACGTTGCGAAAAGCGACTTTCAGCTTCATAAGTCTGTCCACCTGTCCTTCAATATGAACAGCTCGGCCCTCTCTCTCTCTCTACCGATTTTTGTAAAAATTCATGTCGCAGATTTTTATTAGAGTCTTTCCAGAGTTTGTTTAATATCGAATAATAGGCTCTGTGTATGATGATCTACTTTGGTTACTACCTTTACCTTACTTGGAGTAGATAGTAATTAAGTAAAATATTAATTTGTATTAATTTGCGTTTTTAAGCGCTTCACACAAGACATGATCACGGGAAATAAAAATCAAAACATAATAATCAATATGTAATTATTTTGTCTGGGAATACTAAATTTGATCTGTAGATAAATTATTAGGATAAGTAAAATTTGAAGACAGATAATGTGTTCAAGTCAGCAGTTACAGTATATTTGGGCGGGGTGAAGATTTGAGGTTAGGTTAGGTTAGGTTATATGCGACGACAAGTTTAAAAAATAAAAAAGTATAAATAATAAGTGACGGACTCCGATTATAGAGTCCAGTTGATATGTGATGGCACACGGTGACGCACGGGAGGGGAACTGAAGAGGAAACTGGTGAATGGAGTGGGTAGCCGGTACCCTTCACACTACCTCGTAACATGGTCTATCCAGCATTACTACCGCTGATGCGCACAACTCGGCTGCCAGTGGTAAATTGAACTGACGTCCCCGCCGATTTAAATGGACTCGTCCGTTTCGCTGGAAAACGAAATCTGGTTTCTGTGCGTGTGCCATCACATTTCAAAAGCAGTCTGCCAGTAACAGTTTCCAATGTGTCATGCACAATTTTAGATGATAAGTAAACGTGTGACCGCGGTGGGTGTAATGACATGCCGGTCTGAATAGTGTACTGGGTGCAAAAACCGGAGCGCAATTCAGTTTCAGGTTGCACGTACATTTCCTTTCACGTTTCCTGTGATTTTGATATCCTCTACTTCGATAAAATTATCAAAGTGTTAAATTTATTCTTGAACTCCCCTTTCTTTAAGGAATCATTTATCACGATGTAGTTTCAATTTATTTCATTTAGCAAACGAGCCGAAGAAACACAAAATTCCCGTCTTGTGAAAATAGGTTTAAAAATATTTTCTAATTTTTTTCACTCTATGAAGAATGAATGAATGTCATGTTCTTAAATATTCTGTAGTCTCTACATGCGGGTAAATTACAATGTTAAAGTACATACCTGGTTAATTAAGTCCCTGTTATGAAGTAGAAACATCAACATGGATAGCACAAAGTACACAATGGACAGGATCCCCTACTAGTAGTATACAAACTTCTATCGTCAGAATTACTTGCCACACTACACTACACTACGCTACAGTACTCTACAATTACACTTGATGCAGGATATTATTAAAATTATCCTGTAGGCACACAAATGCCAATTAATTACGTAATGGAAGAATAATTGCTCTGTTGTCTTCACAGAAATAGTAAATAAGAAATACAGCTTCCCCAAAGTCAAAATATCACTTACAACTTAAATATTCTAACATTTTTGTTCCATGTCCGTACATTAAATTGTTGTATACTTATATAAAGAACCTACTATTGCAAACATACTTCTTTATATAATATTCATTCTTTGCCAACATTTTTTGGTCACTCTTGTGGCCGTCATCAGAATGTCATAACATGAATACAATTAGAATAAAAATAATTGTACAAAAAGGATTATAAAGTGACAGGCTATTACATTTAATATTCTTATGGTCCTAAAAATTATATTTAACAAGAATATAAACACATAATTCATGAGATCATAAGATTCCATTGAGAATATAAAATGTAATAGAGAAAGGTTTTGTAATATACTCGTACTTTGAAAAATTTTTGTATACTAAATGCACTCTTGTTATAAGACACCCTGATGATGGTCACATGAGTTACCGAAATATGTTCGCGAATAACATATATATATATGTGTGTGTGTGTGTGTGTGTGTGGTCGAATATGTTTGTAAAGGTTCATTTGTCGGTTCATTATATATTATATTAGTATTCTAAATTTTTAATGCTTAGTAATTGCATTAGAGTTACGTAAAATGTTTAAATTAAAATCTAGTATAAGAGCTTGTAAATTTTCATTTTACGCTTTAGAGTCTCTTAGTGTACTTCTGTCGTTATGTACAAATTTGTTGACACAACAAATTTATACCTAACGACAGAAGTGCACTGGATCTTTATATATTGTAGACAATGCAATGTTTAAATACAATTTCAAAATATAAATTAAGTACAGTCTAACCAATGTGGCGTAATATTTTCTTTTTTGAGTGTACGTATTCACGTATGTTGGTTTCGAAAATAAAATTTATCATTCAACATAATATTATTAATAACAGCGACACAAACAACAACAAACAGAAACCCATTTATGTTGGATTTATAGTGAAAAAGTGGTACTGGAAAATATTTTTCTCCCAGTGCTTCGGGTTTCCTCCTTCGACAGTAAATGCAATTGATCTTCCCTGCTCGTTTATTTGCCTATCACAGAAGCTAAATGATATCAGCAAATTACAGCGTCGTTAAATAGTGCACATACAACAACAAACGCAATGACGCCATTTAAGTGGTACCTCCGCTACTTCTTATTCAAATTCCGGTGTTAGAAGGCTGGTTTAACTGATTTCATAGTAATACTGAAACACTTCCTGTAAATCTCAAGACAGAAACTCAGATTAGAAAATGACTCTTTCCTTCTAGATTTTTTCACGTAATAATTACCAGTTATCCGTCCAGTTTAAATAGTATAATCTCAACATTTTAAATTGTTCTTAAATTTAAAAATTTTGAATAAACAAAAAACATAATAATATAAATATTAAATAAGTATCTATATCCATTATAACCCGCTAGCACAAATTCTCAAAAATTAAGCCTAAATCGTCTGGGATTTTTCCTTCCTTGCACAAACGTCATGGCTTGCAACCTGAGCTGGTCCCCTCTATTTATTCGAAATTTTACTGTCTCCTGTGCATCTGAAACTTTGTTTTAATCAGCTTTCGATATATTAAACTGATTTAGGTTTTCAAGCAAAGTGGCGACTGAACTGATACCTTTAATTAAAGCACAGAAACCAAATTAAATCCTTTTATGGTTCTTAAAATCTGTTTTCGACTTGCATCAGTGTGTAGACTCTACAGCATGAACTATATTACTTTAGAAGTACTCATTGTGTATAGATCGGTTTTCGTCAGAAACTACACGTTGACACTAAAGGTATATAAAAATAATCATGAAAGTCGAGTTTTATTTACGCAGAAGATACAGGACGCTTACAAAAAAATCTCTTATAATTTTAATCAGAGGTATTTTTAAAAAACTGACATTTCATTTCCGCTTTCACAAAGTTCTTCTTATTCCAGGTGCAAGCTCGTGAATCTATATCATTTGTACGTTGTATTCCTACTGTTATTTTTCAACGAGTAATTAGCGAGGTCAAATAAACGGGTAAACATGAGGACTGGACGTGTGGTAGAGAATGGAGGATATCATGTGAGACGTACTGTACATGTGTAGAGGGGATAGCAACATGAAACTGTATATGGAAGCAAGACGATGTGCGATATCAAACCTTCAGACTTCATGAAACACAGTGAATTTTTCTTGACTGGTTGAGTTCATGTTAACTTATCAGGATATAAATTTTCGTGACATTAATTACAAGTTTTAATGTTTCCTCCATTTTTTGTTATATCCGCAAAATATTTCCTGTCTCTTCAAATCCCAAGGAAAGATGAATTTATTTCAGAACCATCTAACAATAGTGTAGTGGCTGCTTTGAAGCTGGTTATTATATGTTAGACGAGGAAAGGCTTTGCTCACAGGGACTTTCAGAAAAAAGACCGAGATTCAACAACTCGAGCAGGTCTCCAATAACTGGCGTTCAGCTGAAGACTTTATTGACATGGCTCATAAAACACGTACAACCACTATATTCCGTTTAATTATGTACAATTGCAAGTTATCATTCAGTGAATTATGAAGGTATACGTTGCAAGAAATAATCTTACACATCTCTTTAGTAATGCATCAGATGTGATCCAAGTGTTTATTTAGAGATACCACATTACTCAACGTGCAACAGTGAAGAAGGTTCGGGATAACTTAATTCATACGAAAGATAAATTCTGAATATTTTTCTTGTAGTCTCACTTACCTTTCAATTAACAGGCATATTCACGTGAACCTGCATCAAGTGTCCATAACAGGTTGCGATTTTTCTATGTTATTCGACGGTGTGACTTGACATACATGTAAGTAATACCCTTTGTGAGATTCTACACAACAGCGTTTCAGTTATAAATATAATATTCGTTGAACGCCTATATCAATGCACACAACCGAGCGGTCAACATGATGCTCTGGGCGCTGTACCTCAGATGCACATTACATAGATTGATATGTGGGCTCGAGAGAGGACCTGCACATGAAAACATGACCCCGCCAAAGGTAGCCATTTCGTACCTCATTGTTGCCCTGACATAGAATTAGGTAGTTTTCGATTTCTCTTTTAACCTATTTCATAGTACTCATGACATTTCTCACTTGTATTTACTGGTTCTCGTATTCTGGACTATTACACCAACGTGTCTCATTCTCGCTAGTTTCTAATAAGCCAGCCGCAAAAGGGAGGTTTAAAACAGAAGAAAAAAGATATAAAATAAAATACGCGAATTAAAAATATCAAAATTGAATTAGATAAACCTGTTCCTTGTACACGATGAGACACATAAATTTAAGCAAGGGTGTCGGATTAAATAAAGTTGTCAATCTCGGGGAGTTACCATTAGAACCAATCTGGCAACACAGAATTTATTTAAGGATTTTAATATTGATATTAATATCGATATTGCAAAGCTTTTGTTTTAAGACAAATTTATTTTTCACATAATAAATACCATTTGAAAAATAGTCGTAGTTTGATTAAGAATTTTGGTTCTGAATTTCAATTCTGGATTGCCGAAAGGAAACGAATATGAAGACCTAAAGCGTGCTGCGAACACCAGTATATTAAGAATCACTGAGTCGAACTAATGTAACCTATCAAAAAGTTCAAGAACAGGAAACATATGTTAATTTTAATAAACATTAACATGGAAAGTGTCACACATACGTTTCGAACGAATAAATTTAATTCTTTATATTTTCTAAAGTATATGTTGTAGTTGTTGTAGGTTGCCGAGAATCTTGTCCACATAGTGAATCTTCTCTCTTATAATTGTTTCTAGCACTCATTTTCTAGGTCCTGTAATATGTAACGAAATAAATTTCAATTAAAGGCAAAAAACTGAGACTAATTCTTTCTCTTTCAAGAAGCGAGGTCTATTGGTCACTGGCTCACTATCAATTAAACTTCGCCATTGAAATCTATAGCACTCTAAAACAGTCCAGCATCAAGCCGATTATATGCACTCCAGACACAACTGGCATATTAGTAACGTTCGAAGGTAGAGCGAAGTTTCGTCAAGGACGGATCTGATGGCAGCCTACTCGCTCGTAGACAAGCGGCAAGTGCGTTTACCCGTTCTAGGACCCTACTCCAAAATTGCTCCATCCGAATCTTACTTGTAACTCTGGCTATCATAAATAAAGTAACTGTGTTCTTTTACAGTACATGTAGGCAGATGCCGGTACTCTGACTCGAATAGGAAACAATCATTTCCTTCCAGAACTTTTCAATTCATCGTTTATCAAATATCCCACCATCGATGCCACAAATTGTAATCCGACATAAATCACCACCTGTTTTAGCGCTCAGAAAGTCTGCATTTGCCCGTTTTTTTTATAATCATGAATGCTGTTTTTCGCAGAATTAACAATTTTTTCGTCATTAAAATTATTAACTATTATCCGGTACTTTTATGTCCGAATTCACATATACAACACTATTTTGTGGGTGTCGATGGCTTTTGGAAAGATGCTAAAATATTAATAACAACAGGCTTCAAAGTATTTTTTCGGAAATATAATCCTGTCCTGCGTCAGTCTTATATAGGCTACACGTAATTGGTATAAAATCAAAAACAAAAAAAAAAAGTTTTATATTTTAAACTGTTGGCGCCGGAATTATTTTTTTAATTTTAGCGCACCCTCTATATAAAATGTGAATAATACAGGAACCAAATATGTTAGAATTATGAAACAAACTGCATTTTGAAGAGAAAAAAAACGGAGAGTATATACCACGTTTAAAATATTCAGTACCTATATTTGTTGAATAAATACATAAAATGCAACTTTACAGCTTAGCGGTGCGGTACGACAACTATAGTTGACATTAGGCGTAAAAAGGTTAATTATTAATTTCACTCTGCATACTTTGTGTAACACACGTATTTTAAAAACAGTGACAAACTAAATACCGAGGAAAACAATTAAATTAACTAAAATTACATTGTTATGTTACGCATATATAATTATAATGAGCAGTGCGTAAATATTCAGCTGGGAAAATAATCGTCTTTACAAGCCACATGCTCTACGGCATAACAAAACCGACTCAGTTTTGGAACTGATTGTAAAATAGCTTCATCCGACTGCCTCACTGAAAATTTATTTACTTTTTTGGTATTTGATATTACCTCATTTCCCACTCACATCGGTACAACTGAATATCTCTCCTTGAAAATGTTCATCGCTTGCTTATTTTAGCATAAAATTTTCAGTTAAGATCATAAATTCTGAAGAATGGAGTTCAATATTTTCTTCACTTACCTTCGTACTTTAAATGTGAGCATTATTCTTAGCAATTTGTTATCAGACATTCTCAGTCTGTTCCTAACTCAGAGTTCATCACGCACTTTATAAATGTTTCTTTTCATAAAAATGCCCACATCGTGTTATTCTACACACAAAGCTCTTGTATTTCTCTAATATTATTCATAGTTTCCCTTCGTGATTGTGTGAGGATTATCATAACGTAGAAGTTTTAAGAATTATTCTAGAGGTTTAAACATCTCATTGTGTAAAGTGAAAGGGATAAAATTCCATCTTCACTACCGAAACAATGTTGAATTGTTTATTTCTTCTTAAATTGGTTGCCAGAGAAGGCTTAAGGAAATTTATGGAGGTTTCACACTATGAAAACTCAGTTACGCGAATTAGCACTACGTGGAATGTAGAACGCCAAGAAGCATGACAATAATAGTAGCTGTAAAAGAAGAAGGGAGAGGAGAAGAAGAAGAAGAAGAACAACAACAACAACAACAACAAGAGGGAGAAAAAAGTTCATAAATAAAAGAGGAAGAAGGGAAAGGCAAAATAAAAAATAAAATAATATTATTGGTGTTTTGGTTTAAGATTTCATGTTGGACCTTGAGTTACCACACAACATATAATTGTTGATGTGTATCAAAGCTTTGGGGAAAATGTCTGCCTCCGTCTTTAGGGCAGATAGAAGAAACATTTTCCCTCTTCATGCCGTTACAAAGTGCGAGACAACACAAGTCAAATCAGAAAGAAAAAAATTTGAATAATTTTGGTACATCACTTTACCTTTCAGACGTACATACCGCACACATTACAGTTTCCCCACATAGTTAGATCTTAAATTAAGAGTAATAAGAGAATCGGAGGAAAAACAGGCCTGTGGACAGGGCTGTAGTAGAGTTTACATACAAATAGTTTTTATGTATTTTTGTACCGTTCTTTGTAATGTAATCAAATAATGTAGACCAACAAAATGCACTTTGTTAACTGTGTATGTACTCCAAGTGTGTTTGTAAATTGTGTACGTACCTAAACTGTGTTTGTACTTAAAGTGTTTATGTACTCAAAGTTTGTATGTACTCCAAACATCTGGCAGCAATACTCATCCAAGTCTACCTGCCCTCTTCCATATTGCGGACCCCCAGCCTTGACTTCCCATTCGCTCACAGTAAAATGAAATAGAGCTACTACTATTACTTTACTTCTGACATTTACTTCATTTATTCACCATTTTGAAACAGCGTCTCCAGTAGCGTAATAGATAGGGCAGGGTATCAGCGTCTTCATACTGTCTCAAGCACCATTCCCATGAATTATGCAGTCGTAATTTTACAACAGGGATTTGCAGGAAATGGTATTCTGGTGAGCAGAGACCTCGCCTCGCCATGACACTGCTCATTATTTCTTGTCAGCGGAAATTCACTGCAGGACGACACTCGATATGTCTTAGTTTGATAACGAGAAATTGATGCTATTACAAACGTAACTGTAGTTGCTAAAGCACACGTACTTAAGTGCACTGAAATCTTCACTTGCCCAGTCAGAGGCACTAGCCGTTTTGTTCTTCCCTCATCCTATGTCACTTAAGGAGTTATTTGTCCTCGTTCAAATCATGTGCACGATCTGTTTGTGTGATTCTCGAACTGCGTCCCTCAGCATCGCAGTAATGTGTCTGTAATTCTGTTTCTTATTCGGAAAGTCCCTGGCTCGTTTCTCACACCACAGACCTGCTATAAATTTGAATGTTTTACAGGCTGTCACAGTCAATCACGTCACCTGCTGGTTTAGTTGCTTGAATAGGCCACGAACGCTTCAATCCACATTCATCCTAAATAATGCTGTTTGATTGTCAGCTCATTGGATAAGGTACTGCACAAGGGATGCAGTTTTTAAATTGTTGATTCATGAAATAAAACGCATTCACAAGGAACATAAGTACGTCTGAGGGAAACATACTGCACGTTATGGCACACAGAATAAACGGTATATGAAACCAGAATATATGACCTTGAACAAAAATCGTACTCCTTATCGTGTAAAATATAAGCACACAGGGACACATAATTTTTCATCCTAGCATAATTGAAAATTAAAGATTAAAATCTACGTAACTTAATTTAACCTCTTCTTTCTCTTTCTTCACGAGGGAAGCTAACATTTTCAGGTGCTAGATAAAGAGTATGGTAGAGCTGTCTGGAGCGAAGAGGAAGATCCTAACAGTATAAAACTGCATAATGAGGGCCTTCATGGTCCGTACACTTCGCTAACTTTATTAGGTTCACCAAATAAAAGAAATGATACGAAGCACACGCTGGAAAACCTGAATATGCTAATAGTTACGGTTGCAAATTATCAAAGGAAGATATAGCGTGGGAGACTTGGTAAGAATGGAAGAAATGAATTAAATGTTCTATCTTAGGCATTTGTGTATGTAAACAATATAAAGTCCTGTTTATAATGGATCGTGCTCAGGTCAAAGAATACATTTTTATGAATGCAAGAAGGCAGATTTAAGAACCCTAAAGTATATATTTTCTTACCCAGATACAAAGTTTCGAATCTTGAAAGTGTATAGCAAGGTGCTGAATAAATCTAACGCACTCTGTCTCACAAACACTCACACATGTCTTGTATCCGTCATCCAAAGTTTACGTAAACTCGTAATTGCTCTTCAACTCCAAGAGTGTATCGACGATTACGTGTATCGTGTGAAACAAGCATGTTGCTGCCACAGTAAAGCAACTAGGAGCGGTGAATCCCCCAGTAACATTTATCCCACTTTGCTTAGGAAATTTTGTTCCATAACTTCTATGTCATTACATCCAAATCTCAGAGTTAGGAAGTGAGAGTGGTATGTGTATGTGTATGTGTATGTGTATGTGTATGTGTATGTGTATGTGTATGTGTATGTGTATCTTCTTATTTCTGAGTCAAATTTATCAGAATATCTTTACTTTATTGTTACATAGCCTGCAAAAATTTCAAGAAAAAGATCGGACAATTCCCTTATCTAGCAACGTTGTTCTTAGTTATCCCGTCCTTCGAGTAAGTGTTATTTGTAGCATTGTCCTTGAATTAACTTTTGGAATTTGCAGTTACTAAGTGGCTCTCAGTAGTAAAGTTAGTGCGCATTGAAACAATACTTTAAAAACTTCAATATTTTTTTGTACATTGTCGAAAACTTGTTCACAATATTCGAACAACAAAATGTACAGTGTTCTTCCTAAGATATTTACATTGCAATATCGTATTGAGTACTCCTACATGTTTCAATCCGCAGGTGATCGTCACCAGGGAAACAATTTCAAATAAAACTGCATAAAACAAACATAGCTATTTTTTATACATGTTGTAAAAGAGTCAAGTAGTAAAATGTAGAGAGTTATTTATAGAATAACATATATAAACGTACAATAATGAGTCAGTCAAACACAGAAAACTTTATTATGTTTGTTATTGTACTAAGGGAGCATGTTCCGATTCTTATAGATTCATCTTCAGACACTTCCAAGAAAATAGATCCTTACTTAAAATGTTTAAAAATGCGCCGTGGGATCCCAAACGCGTTTGGGATCCCACAGCACATTTTAAAATATTTTAAGTAAGGATCTATTTTCTTGGAAGAGCCTGAAGATTATTCTATAAGAATAGAAACATGTCGCCCTAGTACAATAATAAACATAATAAAGTTTTTTGTGTTTGTCTGACTCATCATTGTATATTTCTATATGTGTTAAACACTTCGGGATGGCAAACAATAAATTATAGAATAGCTGTATACGGTAACTGGAATTTTGACATAATGGAAATGAATATTAATAAACCTTTTAAGAAGTAACATATAAACAAAAATAATCACTTGAAATAAATTCATGTAAACAATATACATAAAACACTTAACACAGAAAGACAGTTGCTATACCACTAAAGTACATACCAGTATCTCTGATGCAGGTTACGTACTTAAGGAATGTTGAGACAGTACTAAGGTACGGAAGGCTAGGAAAGACCACAATTGAAAGAATTCACTTACAAAAGTGGCACTTTTGAATATCACATATACGTTGGTAAAGTGGGTTGCGTTCTGCCGTACATATTTCTAGGAAAAGTTTATTATTATACCAATATAATTGAATGTAAAACCGTTCGAAGGATTTCACAGAGGGGCCATTGTTCACTTGTTGGTGTAGGGACGTAGTGTTGCTAATAGGCCCGTACTAGTTTATGTTGTTCAAAATATGTGCACCATTCACCGAATCTGAATCATTATTTCTTATATACCTAACGTGCTCCTGACACCTTACGTTCCAATTGCGGCCGGTCTGTCCAAAGTAGGAATGTTTACACGTAGAACATGCCATTTCGCATATCCCAATTTTTGTGTACTCATTTATTGTGTTAGGTGTCTTTAATTTCAAATATCATATACATTGTTCGTATCACGGAATGCAATACATGAATTGATTGGTTTGTCTAAACATATTACTAATGTTCTTATAAATGGGCTACAAAACGTAAACCATGTCCATGTTCATGTTTTGTGTTGTTGTGTGGGGTAGGATTATTCGGTTTCCTTGGCATTTGAAGGTTTAGGTTTTGCGTGAGCGTGTGTGTGTGGGGGGGGGGGGGGGGGGGGGGTTGAGAATATTTATATCCGGCTTTTTTAGGCTCTGTAGGGTGATTTGAAAAGAAATTGAAGGTTGTTATCCGGGGTGGTAGGTTTTCGATA
>Ga0131853_10004694_pt1 | contig 24492 bp, 13 predicted proteins | sample TergutLab28metaG_FD_92764 | JGI IMG/M metagenome (GOLD analysis project Ga0131853, IMG submission 92764) | Labiotermes labralis P1 segment gut microbial communities from Petit-Saut dam, French Guiana - Lab288 P1 (version 2) (version 2) | ecosystem: Host-associated > Arthropoda: Insects >...
CTCATGCCCAGACCATGCCAGCATCTCTCTGATAAGGGTGAGTCGAAAATCTCTGTGTGAGATTTTCTTCCCACCACATGAAGATAAGAGGATGTAACTGTTGACAATGGCCAGGTCTAACAGATGGAAAGAGTTTTTTTGTCCACTTCCATGTTTGACAGCTGACCGTGTAGCTATTGGCCATCCTATCTGCATTTTTTTTGGGCCAAGTCATGAAACAGGTCAGGGGAGGAAAAGAAGTTGTCCATGTACAATTTATGGCCAAATCCTTCTACACCCCTTGTCAGATTAGTCACTGTAGCGTGGGTAGCTGTCAGGTGTTGTGCCGCCCTTTGTCTGTCTTTACCGAGGTAAACATTCATGTCATGTGTATCCAGTAGAGTCGCATAGTTTGAACATTTTGATTCCGAAACATTTGCATTTTTTCGGGATGTACTGTTTGAATAATACCCTTCCTTTGAATTTCACAATGACTTCATCTACTGCCAAATGTTCGGAAGGGTTGTAAAATTTTTAAAAGTGACTGGGCCGTGACAGGGAGGACCATCGCGAAGGTGGGCGTGGCTCCTCTTCGTCTGACTGTGTGATATTTATCCTCGTCGCTGTCCGAATCCATTACGATTTCTTGTATTTCATTTCAAGACGGCACACGAGCCCGTTTCACACACGAAACATTCCCACGTTGCATTGTCAACGAAAACTTCAGTACAACTTACCCACAGAGCAAAATCTCTTCTGAATGAAGTCAAAATTCTGCAAGCTGCTTGGTGGTATAATACATAGCTCAGGTATAATGTTCCCTTTCCCAACCTAAGAACTGTTACTCAGCTGCCTGTTAGTAGAATACCCAAAAGTTTTACCAAAACATTCCAGTCCACTAAATGCAAGACAGAACTAACTGCACAGTATGCTTTCAAGACTTATGACACTTATGCATTCATGGCTAATTAAGGTTTCTTTGGTAGCTGACTAAGTGCTTACACACAGATATGAAACGGGACTGCTTTCATACGTGATTCAGTGTTGAGACATTGTGCAGTCGGATAGAAAGAGAGGGCTGTCAGCGTTGCCAAACGAATGTCTACTAGAGTAGACATTAGCGTTTCTGGCATTACAAGTTGAGTCTACTATAGTGGACGCTGGTCTTTAAAGGGTTAATCTTGGCCTTCCTTTCGGTCTTGTTGCATGTGGTTTCCATTTATAAATGCTTTTAACTACTCTTTCATCAGGCATTCTTTTAACATTTCCCACCCAACTTAGTCTCTTACTTTTAATGTGCCTTACTATATTTTCATGGTTAATCAGTTTTTCCAGCTTCTCGTTTGTTTTTTGTTTTCATTCTCCATTTGTTTTCTGCATTGGGTCAAAAATTCTTCTCAATAACCTTTCGAATACCAATAATTTCTGCTTAATGCTTTCTGTTAATACCCAACATTCGGATCCATATACTACTGCTGGTCTGATTACCATATGATACAGCCTTTCTTTGGTTTTCCTAGTTACTAATTTGCTTTGGAATATCTTTTTGTTTGCAAAGAAGGATCTATTGCCAGCTGCAATTCTTTCTTTTATTTCTTCTTCTATGAAGTCCGCATTCATAATTGTTCCAAGATATTTGACGGAGTTTACTTCTTCGATTTTCATTCCTTCTATTTCTCTTTCCTTATTCTTCACGTTGGTTTGTACTCTTGAATGCCTCATATATTTTGTTTTTTCTTGGTTTATTACTAATCCATATTTTATTGCCTCTTGCTTTAACTTCTGGAATGTATCAATTAGGGCTTGTTAAGTTCTTGTCACCGCACAATATCGTCTGCATAAATGCACACCTGTTTCAGTCGTGTTGATACATTCCCTCTCATCTCTAATTTTTTCATGAATGACTCTATCACGGTGCAGAACAGTATTGTTGATAGAGGGTCTCCTTGTCTGATAGTTCGCTGCTTTGTAATTTCCTAAGAAGTCCTTCCAAATCCTCTTAAATGACAACCATGCATTTCTTTCAGTCTTATTCAGGTCTTCATCGAACTGTTTGTCTTGCATCAGTTCCCTGATCTGTGGTCCTATAAATATACCCACCTTGATTTTTGTGTCACTCACATTTGGGAACTTATTCCTCACATATTTGAATCCACAGCCAGTTTTATCTATACCTTTCACAAAGTTTTTCATGAGGCCCAGCTTTATGTTCAAAGGGGACAGATAAATTTTCTCCAGAAGAACAAGAGGAGGATTAACATCATGTTTCTCCCCTGGTGTCTGTGATGTTCGTTTAGGCCACAGTTTATTTACACAGTGATTCTTCTTGTCCCAGCTGTCCCACTTGCACAGGAAACAGCAGTATTTTGTGTACCCAAGTTGCATTCCGAGTAACAGTGCTACAACCTTGAGATCACCACGCAACTTCCACTTGAATTCGTCATACTTAATCTTTCCCACCAGTAGCTTCATGCTTTCATAACTTTTCTTCATGTTGGCTGCATGAGCCAAAGGAAAGAAGGGGAATCTATTTCTGTTGTGGAGTAGAACCTCCTTCAAGCTCACTTTTGATGAATCAGTGAACAAGCGCCACTGATCTGGGTTATATTCATGGCCAAGAACTTTGATAACAGAACAAACATCATTGCAAAACATTACACCATCTTCCTGGGAGAAGGAATGCTTGAATTCTTCATGGCGCCCATGGTAAAAACACATCTTAGTGTCCTGGCACAGAAGATTCCAGCTCTTTATCCTGCAGCCTAAAAGTTCAGCTTGCTTCTTTGACAGTTTCAAATCACAGACGATATCATTCAAGTCTCCTTGAGTCAGCAGGTGTTGTTCATTGGAAGAGCAGGCTTCTGCAAATGTTGGATCACAGTCCTTATTGTTGTTAGTTTGGCCTGCATCTTCATCACCTTACTCACTCTCGCTCATCGTCATGTTTGTTGGAGGCTTTGGCACAGGTAAATCCGCACAGTGAGGTACTGGCCTCATCACATATGGTAAATTAGGAAACTGAACAGTGTGTTTGGACTTTGCTGTTACATCAGTTGTACTGGTCAGGCAGAAGTAGCAATCTGAAACATGGTCTGTGAGCTCTCTCCAAACCATAGGACTGGCAAAAGGCATAGAGCGAGAACCTTTTGCCCATGCCACGGGAAGCCTGGCACATGTCACACAATAAAAATGGGGAGCCCAACTCTCGTCCTGATCACCCACTTTGCAGCTGAAATAATGCTCATAGCATTTTTTAATCAAGGGTATGAAAGACCGTCTTTGGGACTTGAATGTTACCTCACTGCAGATGTAGCAGAATGCATCTGATGAATTTACGCACTTTCTTGACATATTAGTAGTGGAACAAACAATGTGTACTTATGAGACAATAACACACTGAGCTCTGGCCAGCAACTGGCAGTGGGCTGTTAGTCACATGTATGACACGTGACTGTTTGCATGTTACTCCATGTCCAGACTACCTACTACAGGCCGTTAGACTTGTGCTTTAATGTAGTCTGATGCAACATGAAAGGTGTGGCTGATAGAGAAATTCTGGAAACATTTGAATTCAGCATCCCAAAATACTTCAGAAACAGACATTTTTTCTCATGGGACAAAATCTTTCTTGACTAGTGTTATCAGCAACTAAACACCGCCCTAATTAAGTAGCAGGAATATGTGGGGATTGTATTGTTAAACTGTTGTGTATTTGAAAGTTGAATTTATATTTCATATGTCATAAAAAAGCTCTTGAAGAGCATACCAGAGACAGTGGGTGCCAGTTCACAATCATATGGCGATTACTGTCATCTTGGTTATGATGTTATGTAGTTTGATGAATAGGTACCAACATATAATAGTCTGATGCCTTCAGCTTCAAAGTAGTGCAGATGAAGGCAGTATGATTTTGTGATAACTGTGGTTTTCATCAGCCAACTATAGATGGCATTGCCTAGAAGACCATTATTTTAATGTTCACCACTTCAACCAAAAATGATCCTAACCGCTAATTGGCCATGGTTTGTGCTGTTGCTGTTTGTAGTATTGAAAAGCCTAGCACTGTGTTTTTGCAATACAGATGCCATTACCCCTAGTTAAAAATCTGGCCACCAGTGCCACAACAGCATTGGGGTCCCCAAATCCCAGATATTGGTTAATGTGTCAAATTTCTTACTTGAATTTTCATGTGCATACTAAAGGTATACTGTAGTGAGTGAAGTGACTAGGTTACAGGCTGAACAACTGAGGGATCATAGTTCAATTGCTGGCAAGGAAAAGAGATTTTGCTCTTCTCTATAGTGCTTATACTAGCTCCGAGGTGCATGCAGTGTCCTATTCAGCTGATATTGTAGGCTCTTAACTGAGAGCAAGGCGGCTGTGGTATAAAGCTGACCACTGATCTCCATTGAATGTCAGGGTTAACAGTGTATGGAGCTGTACCTCAGCCCTTCCATATTCTTCATGGTATGCACAAGGACATCTTTACCTTTAACCTTACTTCTGTATCTGTAAGAATTGAAAACAGCAGTGTGGAAATCTTTTTGTCTTTACAGGGTAGACCCCACCCATGTGATGTACAGTAATCTTCATAGTTTTGTGCCTCTGGAGATCTTCCTTCAAGCTGAATCATTTTGACTGTCAGATTATTTAATTTGTTGTTGCAAGATAATTGGCATTAAAGTGCTAAACACACTGGGATAGTCTAATTCACAAAAGCTAGGTGCATAATTGAATCAGTTTGCTTGAAAAGGGAATGTATTGACTGTGAAATTATGGAATGTACTCTTTTGGCCATGTTCTATTTAAACTCGCAGAATGAATGTAATACAAATAACGTTGCTTTTTAATTCAGTACTTTTGTTCAGGAAGTGTCCATTTCATATCTTGCCCAGGACACTGACTATACCTACAGGATTTTTGTGGTTTTTGTCAGTCCCTCCACATGAATACTAGGGTTAGTACCTTAAAAAATTAAGGCACAACCACTTCTTTCTACACTCTTTCCAATTCCATTCAGTGCTACACAGTCAAGAGATACTTATAGCACCATAAAAATGCATTTTAGCAGGTTATGGTACAAGTACCAATCAGTATTGTTTTAAATCCAGGGGAGATTTATAACTCAGAGTCCTGGAAGTTACTGCATTAAATATTTCCAAGTCAAAGTTTAGTTTTTTCTACAAATAAAATGAGTTCATATTTGCTTTGAAGTACTGTCTTCAGTATGATCATGTATAATTACTGCTACTGCAGGGAGCTTTCCTGTGGCCTGCAAAATAGTATATTGTAATGTTAAGTCATCTTTTAGTGTAATGGTGATAGTACCAATTAAACTCTTATGTTCTTGAGGCATGAAATTTATTTATACTGTGTAAAATAGTACTATATGAACATTTGTACAGTGTATCCATTTATTGAAATAAATATGCCATCTTAATATTGTACATACAGTGCATTATGTTCATATTTATTTTGCCTGTATTCAACCAACAATTAATGATAAGGTATGTATATTATCAGCTTAACGTGGTGATTGTTCACCTCATTTGCAGTGTGTTTTCAGCTCCACAATTATACAGTTTGCATTGCCATTACAACCTACTATATACAGATAAATGTGGTGTTCTTTATAGGAAGACAAAGAAACTTAAATGTGATTTGCAGCAGCAGAGTGACTAACATAAAGCAGCAGTTGAAGCAAGTTTTATTATGTCACAAATTATCACTAAGACAACAAAACCAATTAAGGGTGGTTAGTGTGAAGGGGGGTGTATAATGAAGGCAGCAGATATTCTGTCCTGATAAGCTTTTATTTTTTAATATTAGTCTTTCTTCAAACATGGCTGAACATGTGGATGGCTTGGCAGGAGATATAAAATGTTAACTTGAAGGGAAGTGTAAATACTTCGTGGCATTTTCAGTTGCAGTTTATGACAACAGAGATGCCACATGTTGCACAGCTTGCTGTCTTTATTAGAGATACTAATGACAACTTTCAGTTAATGGAAGAGATGTTACAAGTGGTCCCTATGCAAGAAAAAGCAGGTGCTGATGAATTTTTTTTCACATTTTGTACATCCTGTAAACGGACTTAAGCTTCTTAGGGAAAAAATGGTTGGGTTTGTGAGTGATGGCTCTCTGGTTTCGATTGTCAAGAATAGTGGCATTGTAGCAACATTAAAAACAAAATGAAGGGCTGTGAGGGAATTACTTTTCTCCGCTCTGTTCTTCATCAAGCAGCATCTACACACAGAGAGTTGGGAAATGAGTCACACTGGACCTGTTTTAAAACTGTGAATTTTATTAATTTCCCTTAATATTTGTGAATTTGTAGCATTATTGGAAGAAGTTAAGATACAGTAAAATAAATTTATGACCTAATGTAAGATGCTTAAGTTGGGAATCTGTTTTGGTACAGTTTTTGCATGAGATGACATTGTTGATGGAAAAGAGTGGAAATATTGGAGGATTGCATGATTAGGGATTGACTTCCAATCTAGAACTTGTGAACTGGTCATTTGATTAATCTTAACAGAGATCTACAAGGTGAACATAAGCACATTACCAAATGTATGAAAATAGCAAAGCCTCCAGTCTCAAGCTAATGTGTGATAGTTAAATTTCATAACCTCTTTCAGTTTTCACACCTGATATTTCTTGACCCTGTTTATTCTGAGCATATTCTTCAATATTCCCAGCCCATTCTTTTGCTTTGAGAAGAGTTCGACGAAAGATCACCAGGACTTCAAAATTATAGAACCAGAATTTCTTTTGTTTGCTTTACCTTTACAGGCAGACTTTTACATAACTACAGAATATCTGTAAATGGAATTAATTTGAAATATGATACTAATCTTGAAACAGAAGTTTTCTGAAACAAAATTGCAAGACTTTCATGCCTGCTTGTCACAAGAAAAATTTCCTATGCTCAGGTCCTTTTTTCCCCTTATGACTAGTAGGACAAAAAGCTGATCTCGTTTGACAGGGGACACTTTATATCTGTCATGACTGGTTTTTAGTAATATCTCGCGGAAGATAGAAACTTTGTCCCATTCCAAAAGATGCCAAGTTTTCAGCCAGTTTACTTAGTAGGTGAGATAAGATTTGACCAGTTTTGTAATCTGGTGATTTTTGTAGCAAAACATTCAGAAGATTTTTCCTCACCAACTTGCTTGAGGTATTGTTGTACTGGATATGTGAGCAAGCAGGGACCGGTAGCATGCAACATACATTACTGAAGAGATAGCAGACCAATATTAATGAAATTTAAAGAATAAATAATAGTAGCAGCAAATATGTAGGATTCTTACTAGTGTTAATTTTAAGACAGTTAAAATTATGCTGCTCAAAAGGACATATGGTTTGACATGATTTTTTAATTACTGGACTGGCTTGTGTTTGATTCAAATTTGAAACTCCTGATGTAGTGTGTAAAAAAACTGCAACTTTTCTGATTTCTACCGTACACACAACAGGGGACACCTGAAGGTAATATGTGAGATACATCCCATAAATTTGTCAGTACACACAGTAGTCATTGCTGCTAAAGCAACATGGAAGCATTGTGACACAGTTTTTAGAAGTGATTTGGGTCCCCAATTCCATTCCCTTCTGTTAATTATGTACCTTAAAGTTTTAGCCATTATATATGGTGATGCTGCCAAGGAAAGTAATAACATCAGCAGAGTACACGTTTCTGCTTGTTTCATGTACAGAACAATGTGTACTAAATTTACTGTTACTTGCTAACAGCCATTAAAAGAAAGGTTGACTGCTGTAGTTGCCAAATGATAGTCCATTTATCTTAATATCCCAAGTTACACTTTAATTATAGTAAATGTTCTGCCTTTCACTTCAGAAATTCAGTGTAATGAAAGAAAAATTAATCTGTATCATATTGTTTGGCAAAATTCTGATTTTCATGATGAAAATAAACCAACAGGGTACACAATATTCCATTTATTTACAACTGATCCAACATGTTTTGGCCTAAATGACCATCATCCAGGGATCACAATAAAACTACTAGAAGCTTTCAAGACTGTTCAGTGTTCAAATTATAACAGATGAGGACCTGTTAGTTTCTCAGGAAGGACTCTTCTGAGTGTAGCTAGTTAGTTAGCTAGCTAGTTATTTAGTTAAACCAGGAAGGGTAAGTATATGATGGTGCATCAGCAGCATTTACAGTTTCATATTACCTTTGTATTGTATATTTTAAAAACTGCTCAAACTGAAAACACACCATGGTGGAAATACAGTTCAAATCTCTCAATAACTCCTGCATCAAGGTTCACTTACTCATGCACCAACAGCCTTACAAACCCAGATAAATCCACTTGCCATGGCAACTCACAACTTGAATTCAAGGTGAAATGTTACTTTTGTGCCATTCTGTATGTATCACATACATAAATACCACAATCATCTTTTGGAATGTGCCCTTTACATATTTGCATACCAGTTCCTGTTATTTTACAGTGACATACACAGGATCTCTATAAGAAATAAGAGGACTAAATTTAAACGAGCCTCTACGTTATTTTGGCTGCCACAGAGGGCAGCATACAAAGAGAAGTACTATTTAAAATTTGTCACATCCTGCAACCAAGAAATGACATAAAAATGTATGCAAGTTACGCCTAGTGGTAACTATGTACCACAAGGTTTATCTGTCAAAAATTCTACGTAGTGCGGACACTGCTTTTTGTTTTGTGTGGGTCTCAGAACAAATATCAACTTTTGCTATATACAGCATGAATGGAATGGTTTTCATAACCAAGGTGGATTCTGTTTACAGCACAATGCTTTGTCTTCAAAGGGTTGAACTTGCTGTAGATTTAGAATTTTTAGGTGTCAATGAACCTATTTTTACACATCAACACTACGACCATACCAATTCTAGATGGAAGTCTTCTAGGATGTAATACCATGTAGTTTGGTACATAGATACCAACATTTAGAGCAGTGTTTCTAAACCTATTGGTCATGACCCAAATTTATGTCATAAAGATATTCTGTGTCACAAAACAATAACATGAATCTGCAAATTACAAACTCGTACTGTTTTGATAAGCATATTAAAAGCAGTATTTTGGTAAATGTACACACTTCTAGTGACCATGTATCAATGTGGGCTTGACCATCATATTATAAAAAGTGACGCAGACCAACGACTACTAGGTTTCCCAGCCTCTCAACAAAAAATGATCAGATCAGCCAAACAAAATTACTGTTTCTTGTTGAGGTTATCACACAGTTGGCAAGATTTTCCAAATTGGAATACCTCATAAAACATGGAGAAATCCAGATTTACAAGATTATAAAGATTAATTCTAGTTATGAGTTGTAAGAGCACTCACAGTACAAAACTTGGGCTTATGTACAAGAATGTCGATGCATGTATTTGTATCTTCATTTCATTAAATAACTGAAATGTCCCATTCATTACACAGAATAATGTTTTTTAATTTTATACTTGTCTTTTATTTATGATTCCAGGGGTCGCCAGACAAAGCTATTGCCATAATCTGGATCACAGATCAAGCAGATTCAGGAACACAAGTTTAGAGACACCCAGTGCCCCCATCTTATACTATGAAGGCTGCAGGTTCCACTGAAACATAGGTACCCTTCTACTGACCACATGGTGTCACTCTCCAAAAAACTAATCTTAATATTCATTGCAAAGAGAACCCTGCAACTCACATTAATTCTAATCATGAAAGTTTAATTTCAAGGCCCTTGACATTTACATGTTTAAGTTTACTGTTCTTTCAGTTGTTAAAACACAATTTTCTTATGACAGTAACAAGTATATGACTTACGTAGAGAAGATGACTTCTTCTTTAGTTTCTTACCTGATATTGCACCCATCTTCACTGTTCTTGTACTCTGGCTCCCTCCAGCCATTGTGGAAGCATGGGCCCAGAAGAAGTTACACACACACAAAATAAACAAAGTTAAACAGCCTGTAGAGAGTGAATTGGTGTTCTATAATGATATATTGTACAGGTAGACAACCAAGTACTTGCCAAGTATCTACAAACAACTAAATATATAAATGAAGGGGAGAGTTCCATTCTCGTAATCCCTGCAAGTTGTGCCTGGTGAAACCATAAATGCACCCAATAAACACACACCAGGATACAATGAGGCCAGCAGTGGAACCTCGACACCGGGCACACCGTACACAATATCAAATCGTAATTTAGCAAGACAAGCCGAGATGGAATTTTGAGGACCAAAATGGTCAACAGCCATGCACTTAGTGCCCTCCCTAAGGTGACGTGGAAGGGAAAAAAATGCTAGTTTAGGAGAGTGTCACCAGGGGGCATGGAGTAGTGTGGGTAAGAAAGGAAAGATATGGCACAATATTCTGTTTCATCTCTTGAATATCTGAACATTTTTAGTGACACAACACAAATATATGTCAAAGTGAGTTCAAAAGTTTTTTGACAGTGGTCTGAATTGCTGATTAAAACTAATCTGCAAGACTTTGCCCATTGTCACAGCCCTATTTCCATTAGGTGAACATGCACCATGGACAGAAATAGTTTCCAAAACACAGCAATTTTAAAATACATGGGCAATGAACAAGTCCAAAAGAATAATCTTAATTCCTGTATGTCACAACCATGTAAAATCATCTGTACATAAAGATGGTTTGTTATCAAACAATGCAAACTTCAGATCCAGCAAGGGTACAAATGGAACACTGGAAGGGCCGACTGTTAAAAACCTGTAACACCAAAAACTTGTAGAACAAACTGTTGCCAAGATAAACATATTGTGGATTAAATGTACATCCTCAACTTACAGATGAACACAACTCACCAGTGTTCTGTTTGCACTGAAGTGTTACAAACAGGCAATCTATGGCTGCCACTTAACATGTGCATGTCAGAAACTGAGGCTCAGGTTTCAACCACAGAGCTTTCTCTGGCTTTCACACTGAATAATCTTGTAAGTGTATACCAATGCTGTGGATGAACCCAAGGCTTTACACTACATTGTGTCATAATTCATGAGACCACAGTATGAATCATTATTGCCACAAACCCTCATACCTTGCATACATTCTAGCTTCATTTTGATTGCAATGAACTGAGAAAAATGCAGTCTTTTCATTGATACTTGTGTCCACATGTTCTGTCTTGTCTAAAGTACATTCCAGTTAAATATATAATATTTTCATAGACGTTTTTGTTTACCATAATATAAATGTTTATTATTATTTACACAAATTTATACATTGACCTCTACTGGCCATGCACTGCATCTTATATCAGTGCATGTGTATGGTCCAAATGGCCAAGAACTGCTTCCTTTACAACATCAATAATACTACAACCAAGTCAACACACAGTTGCCAGTCCAATGCAACCAGAGATCTCAAATCCCCTTTATTAACACCAAAAAAACCATTAAAACAAAACAAAAACGTGGCTAGCAACTCCCTATCAGAAGACTGAAAATCCCTGTTCCCATATTACATACATGAGTGCAACAGAAATGTTAAAATACAATATTTAGTTACAATTTGGCATGTTGAATTAAAAAAAAAGTGTTACATATTAACAGTGATGAACACTCACTCACTCAGATTTAAAAAAAAAACCTACATTAACTCACCCACCCTTTCAGACCTTCCAAGAGATGATTTATTTATCATGGAGGGAAAACTTCATACAAAAAAAGACCAATTCTTGTTTCAAACCTGTCCCTTCTTCACTGCTCTTGATGTTGCATCATTGCATTCAGGATCAAACATCCCAAGTACTGCCATTGCTGATGATGTCCTTTATAAACCCTCAGAGAAATTACTGGACAGCAATTTTAAGCCAGACTTTAAGTAACATGTAGCACTGTATTTTTATGGGGCCAGCTATGCTGCCTACAGAACTACATTTACAAAGCAATGACACTTAGGCTAGCTTACGTCTAGTTAGGCCCACATCGCAGGTCAAACTTTGTGAAGTGGAAGCAGCTACATTTTTTTTACTGATTTTTGTATTCTATATCAAGATCACACTATACTGTCACTGCACTAAGCACTGCCTACATTTACTTATTTAGTTTCCTAACTTTGCATCTATGGGCTACGCTACAGCAGAAGACTCCAAATGACCGACTTATTGGCTTTTCTGGGCCAACCTTCTGCCCCATTTAGACTGGGTAACTGAAGGGTCCCTGTAGATACTATGAGTAGTACAGGAATAAGGAGTTACAATTTTGTATATCTCTGTTAGAAATGATTATCCTGAAAATACATTCATGTTTGTTTTGCATATCCTTTAATACCCATTTGTGCACAGAGTAACTTCAAACATATGAAGGTGCAAAACAACAACATACTTGTGCATACAAGTTTACTGATTGTTCAGGTGTAGATCTTGACACTCCCACAGGACAGTGAATGATCACTGGATGATGATGAATGATTACAAAAATACTGGTAAGCCATGAAATATGTCACCACAGTCCATGCTCCTCTGCTACTCCAAATTATTCAGGTGGCCTTTTGTGGGATCCCCAACCATGGAAGCATTTTGTAAATCTTTTTGATTCTTTGTTTTTTAATGTGAGGTAAAGCTTGCGAGGTTTATCTGGCTGTTTCACTCGTAAATGTTGGATGTATACCTGTCAATCAAATGGATACTTACATGTGATGTATCTGAACATAACACCAATATTTAAAACAAATACAAGACAATATGCAAGTCCTCTGAACCTGTACAGATATATTCTATCTTTCACCTTAAAATTTTTTATATACTTTAGATTGAACATGAGATTTTCTGAAGATTTTAACTGGAAAATCTACATTATAAATTCTGTAAGTGAAGAAGATTTTGGAAGAACTTTGACTTTTTTTTTTTTTGGAGCAGACTGAATTTCACTTCATGAATTCCAATCAGGAGTACGTATTCATAGATTGAGGCAGGCAGCTTGCTGACACTAGAAGGCAATCATTAGCCAGTTCCACTTTACAGGGGCAGTAGTAGTAGTAAATTGAACTTACTTGTGCAGATTTGTAGGCAAGTTTGATTTCTACTTCACTGCATTTGGCACCGAGCCACAAAAACACCTGCTCACCATTGTCCAGTAGCATAATATCATCATCTGCTAGATCATCCTGCAACATAACAGTTAAAATAGTCTGAATTCACAAACATTTCTGTAATGTAGTGACGAAATGTGTAATTCTTAAAAGTGGGAAATAATTATTGACTATCAAAACAAACAGTTCCTCATGTCAATTATCTTCAAATAAATTGTATTGATATGATCATATATTATAGCAGAGTAACACATATGCAAGGTGTATCTAAGATATGTGGACAAACTTCAAGAGTGAGTTAATGACATAAAAACAAAGAAAAAAAAGTTCATATAAATGTCTGTCCGGATATGAGAGGTTTTTGAGTTTCACCAAAAGATTACATTCACAATTTGTACCTTAACTTTGTAATATTTTACTTACTATTGACGTAACACATTTACAGTACACATTCCCAATTTAATAACTGTTGAGTTCTTATTGTTTATGAAGTCACAAATTACAGCAAATGTTCAAAATGTCCTCTACCTGAATCAATGTACACATGCACATGCCTGATCATAGACTGCTGCACCCTTTCAAAGGTACTGGTGTTGCTGCTAAAGGTTTGACAGGCATAAAAACCATGTTGTCGAGGTGTCTCATCATTTTAAAATGGAGTTGAATACACTAGGAAATTTAAGTGCCTCCAGAGATAAAAGTCTGTAGAAGTGAGGTCAGGTGAACAATGGGACCATGCAACTGCTCCTGCTATACCTATCCATCTGTCATGATAAATATTATTGAGTACATCTCGCACAGGTTGGCTAAAATGTGCTGGAGCCCCACTGGGCATAAACCACACTATTAATGCCAACATATTGTTTGGGTGTACCTTGGAAACGTAAATGTTTATGGACATACACTGACATCAATATTTTCCTTGTTTTGGTGTGGTGAACTCACTCCTGAAGTTTCTCCAAGCATTCCAAATACATCCTGTACATTCCCATGAGCAATATTCTATTATATATTCTATTCTATGACCACTGGATGTATGAAAGTGATGCCAAAGAGACAGTAGACCCTTGCCATGAGTACAGGCTACACTGCTGAAAAATCCAGTGAATGGTGAAACTGCATTTCTCAAAGATATTATGGGAAAAAATGGATTAGGGGAACCAAAGACAAACAAAATGATAACATGCAAACTAAGCATTAATAAACACAACACATTTGTGTTAGTGTTTATTGTGAAGCTTGGCTGAAAGTTATTAGGATGAAAGAATGAACCTGACTGCATAACAGCAGGAGACAAAAGATTTAATGAAGAAAGAGGTGATCTTTAATTACTCTGCCTTCTTCTGTATGCCCCTATAAACCTCTTTGTATGGTGCCATCATAGCCTCCATTTCTTGCTTAAATTTCATGCACATATACACATGATGGTAGACTAGGTCATTTGCCATCTGGAAGCTTTTCTTCAGACCACCAGTAGTCGGCTAAGACCTCTCCACAACAGTGTCAGAATCTTTGTGTGGTGATTCACTGAACCATGTCAGCTGTTTCAAGGTCCCCCTCAATCAACTGAGCTGCATGACAGCCAAGAACTTCCTGGATATTGGCCTCCTCCAAATGTGGGAATCTTTTGCCTGGAACTTCACAGGTTAACACCAAGATGTTCCTTACTTTATCCAGTTTTCTGGGCAGTCCCCACAAGTCACTAACTGCTTCAGGCAAATTCCTCTTCCAGCAGCTATTAAAAGCTATGGACCTTCAGCTCATCCACACTCTCCTTTATATTTACTACATAGTCAGTTTTGCTGCACAATTTCCAGCATTCCTTGATTCTAACAAAGGTCTCCTGACTTGCCTCCAAGATATTGCAAAGGTGCAGTGAGTGTAACAAGGTTCAGTGTGTTCAAGAATGGGTTGCTGGAGAAGATATTTGGGTCTAAAAGAGAGGAAGTAACAGGACAATGGAGAAAGCATCGTGAAGACTCACGATTTGTACTCCACATCCAATATTTGGGTGATAAAATCAAGGAGAATGAGATGGCCAGACATGTGGTACATGTAGGGGCAAAAAGAAATTCATATGGGGTTTTGGTGGGGAAACCTGAAGGAAAGAGATCATCTGGAAGACAAAGGCACAGATGGGCACATAATATTAAAATGATCTTTAAGAAATATAATGGAATGGCATGGACTAAATCAGACTGAAAATAGGGGATTCATGTGAATACAGTAACGAACCTTATGGGTCCAAAAAGCATGGCGAATCCCTGCTAGCTGAACTATTAGCTTCTCAAGAAAGAATCTGCTCCATAGAGTTTGCTAGTTACATGACTGCAGTCGCCCATTACCATCATCAGAAAATAATATGCATATGCACATATGTTACAACACATGGAAAGCACTGGAAGTTCAACAGCATGTTATGTTTTCTCCTAATGGTTATGAGAGAACAAAACAACATAAACTGATTTATGCATCGTGTGCTATGATGTAGTGAAAATTACAGTTAAGAAATTGAAATTTACTCATCTAATTAAAAAAGACTTGCAAATGAGGATTCAGACAGGATTCAAAACTCTTATTACAGTGTTTGCACACTACTTTATCAACTATCACTACCAAACATACTGGCAAGAATATACAGCAAACATCATAATATCCTTGTGTGTTCTGTATTAGGTTGGTAGTATGACACAGAAAAGCTGTATGTTTGTATATACACTTACCTGACAGAAATCTGAACATTTCTCTGAAACTGTGAAGTATCCCTTTTCATTAGAACATCGGAACAGGCGTGTGTAGTTCATAAAATCAGCATCTTTATCATATTCCCTCCGGCCACCAAGAGCCAACCAAAAGAAATTATCTGGCTCCTCACCTTCATTCAGTGTCTGGAAGCCTATCCACGGCTGTAACAAGTTTCAGTTAACATGAAGCATGTTCCAGGAGGGCCATTTACATTAACTCTTGATTATACATGGGCTCATTCTTGCAACTACAAAACAAAAATGAAGCAAACGTAATTCTGCATAATAAACAAATGGTGGGCTCTTGTAAAAACAGTAATGAACCTTTAGGTCACAGACACTGCAGGCTCATTATTGTGAGAATTTTTAAGTGATATTTAGCTTCTCAGGAAGGCTTCTGTTCCATGATGTCAGTCACTTTCTTCCTCTTGCCACTTATTCAGGTTGACTAAAGTCTCTTTTCTTTTTTGTTTCAGTGTTAATAGATTTTATGTTCAGAACACCCACTTTTTTACTCAGATCATTTTTTACCAGATTTAGCACAGTTCACACAATACAGGGAATTACTTTTGTCCTTTTTACAACATTCTCAAGCACATGATGGAACTGTACCTTCTTAATGTGTGGAGATGCCTAAATGAAGAAAGTCAATGCACAAGATTTCAGGATTTTACTGTGACTGCATGTCAGAATCAGTTGCTTCCAGACTGTTGTACAGCATCAAATGGTTAAAATGAATCATTTATGGATGGGAGACAAAGTCACTAATGTCCATAGCATTCCTTAAGTTGTCCATGCCTCCTGGGTGGTACTATATGAGGACAATTCGAGCGGTACTGGTATCCCCATAATGCAACACTACTGGGATGCTAGAATGATGATGAGATAACTTCTGATGATGACAAAGATGATCATTTCTGGACAACTTGTTGGTCCCATCACCTGCATTCCAGAAACACTTGGTGCCATGCAACAATCCAGAAGCACCTAACTCTACAGTCACTGTAATCTGCTAATAGCAACAAATCCAGTACATATTTAGCCCACCTATCCCAATTTCTTTACTACATTAAATTACACACATTACTGTTTTTACATCTTTCCCTACATGAAAGGCATCCTCAAATGTAAGCAGTCTCTTCAAGTACAATTCCATCACTCTGTTCCAAGAAAAAACGTGAACAAATCTGATGAAAGTTAGTGCAATATGGCACACCGCTGCTGTTTCTACTCACATTATTAAACATTTCTTCTGCTATCTCCTCTATAAGCCGTGCCTCATCCGGGTCTGCTTTGGACCCAATCCACACATACACTATTCCAGACGACTCTTCATTATCAAATGTAACTTTTAAAATGTACCTGCAACCACCAAAATAAAAGAAAATCCTCTACCTTATTTATAGCGTATTTAATGTAATGTTCAACAACTGACATTACATAGCACGGAGTTCACAGTAGTGCAGTTGGCTGAGGCACTGTGTTACAAGCCTAAAGATTGTAGATTAAATTCCTGATGGGGTCATTTTTGGGATTAATCATTGACCTAATCCTTCCAGCTGCACTATGGCCCTGGGGTTGACTCCATCTCTAATAGAAATGAGTACCAGGGAAATATCCTGTGTGTAAACAGGGCCAGCACATACAGCCAACAACCTTACCACCTTCATATACTGTCTAGAAATTCTGGGAACCTCAGCCTCCTGGAGCCCTCAGGGCTTTTCCATGCCCGTAATAGGACAGCTTTACTTAGCTAAAAACATCACATAGCATCAAATGGTGGGACAATCAGTGAATAATTAGCTGGAAACAATGCAAAAGGACATAGCTGTGGCATAATTTAAGACAGTATTGCAGTATTTGTCTGGAGGGACTGATGACAATAAAATAAGCACCTTGCTCAGGACAGCTGGTCTTCATACTGACATTTGACAGCAATGAACCAAAAAGACACATAGGTGGGGTGCACACTATACTAGTAATGTGTCTCAAATGTTACAAGCAGTGGATCAAATTATACATGCATAAACGTGCAGTGTAACCATTAATCTGTTTGGTTTCTTTCATTCAGAGGCAGAGAGTCCAACAAAACTTCAATTTACTGATAAAACAAAACCATTTGTTTTTAACTGTACACGCTACATGTTTCAGCTTAAAATGCCATAATCATGCTACACTCATAACTATAAAAATAAAAATACATGAACACTAGCTCTTATACAATTTTCATTCTTTACTGGTGATGTGATCTCATACCTAACAGTTACTTTACACAATATTTTGCAATACATTCATGTATATATACTGTATTTGCCCACCAAAGGTATGTCACACATCACGACACACATCCATTGTTACTGGATCATACACTTACGTGAATGTTGAGTTGAGGGCAGCAGCATCTGGTTTTATCTGAATAAGACGTGTGCAGAGAGCACTCCCGTTGGATCGAAGGTGGTAAAACTCCACTGGAGGTGGACCATCTCGTGGTACTGCCTCTTTTCGCTTGCCCTGGTGAATGATGAACTTCCGTTTGAAATGTGCCATGAATTTGAGGTTTTCTTGTTGCTGATGTGTGCGCACAACTTCCAGTTTCTCTCCAAACAGTGACTTGAACTTCTTCTGAAGACTGTAACAAAACAGACAGTGCACATTTTGTTATGCCACAGCAGTTCACTTGTATGTTTCACTTTCATCTTTCCTTATAAATGGATGTTCATTAAAAATAACTCAGCTATATAAATGATATTTTCATTTCCAACTCCACTCCTATAAGCTGCAAATTAATTTCACAATAAAAAAAGTACATATGCATCAGGCCAACTACTGTTCTTATGTGCAAATTACTGGAAGATACATATTTATTTGCTGTTTTTTAAAAGCATTTAATTAAAGTGACTGGATGCTACAAAATCACGAAACATCTATCACAATGGATGTGCTAATTTAACGTACTGTTGCAGTATTTGCCTTAAAGGACTGAAGAAAACCATGAAGAATCTCAGTCGGGATAGATGGTGTCTCCCACTTACCCTTTAAATGACCTATTTTCATACATGAATGCACGTGAAACAATACACCTAGAATTTCCTTCTATATAGTTAGGTAAATGTAGAGAAATCCCATTACAGGCCTGGACAGGCCCTGAGTGTTCCAGGAGGCTGAGGCTCGCAGATTTCAGACAATCAGCACATGAAGGTGGTAAGGCTGTCAGCCCTATGCACTGGCCGCCTTTACCCTCCAGGAAATATTCCTGGTACTCATTTCTGTTAGAGGCTGAGTCAACCCCAGGGCCACAGTACAGCCAGAAGGATTATGTCAATGAAAAATTCCATTGACACCATCGGGAATCGAACCTGCAACCTTCCAGCTTGTAGCACAATGCCTCAATAAACTGCGCCACCACGTGCCCCTATATAGTTAGGCAACAAGGAAATTTACTACAATCTTAAGACATGCCACATAATCTGTTTTATTTTCCACAAAATGCCATGTATTCCACAATCTTATCTTTTTATGTTCAAATGATATTCACTTGTTTTTATAGAACATGTGCTACAATTTAAATGCCCACCCCAGTCATTTAAAGGTTAATTTTCAAGCCAGGCACCTCCCCAGTCAAAGTAAGATACCTTACCACTTTAACCAATTTGTTCAGTAGTAGAAACATAAAAAAGAATGTAAATAGAAAATATATAATACTTAGGTTATTACCAAATTGTGGCAGTAAATTCACAGGTGTAGTAGTATGAGTAGTAGTAGAATTGTTCTGACAGGGAACAGGAATGAGTTCATAACCCTTCTGTGAGTAAATTATATTCTGAATTCAAAGATTATCATCTCTTAAATTCTTAATAGGCTACAATATGGTGTACCTAAAGCTTGCTGCTGGCACATGACCATGTGTTGGTGATATAGTACAAGGTCAGCACATGGCCAAGATAATAAACTGGAAGTGAAACATTCTCCTGGACAGGGGGTGTTTGTAGATATATCTGCAAAGGGTTAATGTGTGCATTTATGCATATTACAGTTACACATACAGGTATATCCACTGATTCAGAATAACATTTCCTTCTTTCTTGTAGTAGAGGACATCCCGTTGTGTTTGAAATATAATATATATATATTTTTTGAATAAATTGTTATAAATTATTTAATAAATATGTATAAGTATATATATATATATTATTTCCTTCTTTCTATTTGAACTTTTACACGTACTACTTGAAGCATGTGAGTCAATGTGGTAAAATGTTTTGCCATTTACAAGCCATCATCCAAAGTGGGTGGTGGTGAGTGAGTGGGTGAATGAGAGAAGGAGACAGCCTTCTAATCTGGAAAACACACTGGTCTTTCTGACCATACAAATTATCTCAATATGATATAAAAACATCACTAAACACAGGAAATGTACATAAAAGATAATGTTACAGCCTGTTCACCTACCCACTGCAGCCATGGAAATGGTACAACGCATACTGTGTGTATTATTGAGCCATGTGTTACTGTCAATAATATAAAAATACTGAGTGATGCACAAAAATGCTTTTAAGGTGAATTTATGTCACTGACAACAATAAATTGTATGTAGGTCTTCATGTAAAGTGCCACATATTTTTGACCAATGTTAACCAAATTTGGAGTTTCTTAACAGACTTTCATATAGAAGTCCCCATTATCAATTTCCACAAAAATTTGTCTAATTGGAAGCTGCAGTGATACAAGAAGACATACAGATGTACATGGCCAAGCTGATAGGTGCTTTTTGCAAGTACATATATGTGCCTAAAACTGATCACTTTGGGATGGATTCTGTGGTGAGAAAGGAAAATTTTTTTAAAAATTTATTCCAGTCACTATTCACTTACTGCTGGTTTGTCCATACCACACCCCAAGCCCAGTAACCAGCTCATTGCTAAAATGTTTATCAGAGAATCTGCAAGGTCTCTGTGACACATCTGTCATCACTCTGTGCATTTTTGTGTGATTCATACACTAAACACAGCTGCAATAAGAAGTGTCATGAGAAATTGAGAAAAAGGTTTCCTGATATACCAGTTTTACACAGTACAACCATTTACAAATGAGAGAAAAAGGTTGGATTTTCAACAGTAAGTGAACACACAGGATATGTATGCTGAGGAAAAATTGGATAAAATTGGTGCTAAATTAGACATCTACAAGAAAACATCTGTACTGACTTACATAGCAAACAGGTGTATCTGAATCACCAGCACGAATTCTAACAAAACTACTGTGTCTACATCTATATGAGACAACAGAGGCTCACAAGCTCGAACGCAATCATGCAGCAATACTGAATTTTATGAACTGTCACCTTCATGGGCACGATGCTATAATATGACCCCACACTCAAAATGAAGTTTGGTTTCACCTCAGGGGATAGGCGAATACTTGGAATGCATATAAATCACATGTTAATCCAGAGAGTCATTACAGCATGTATGCATTATTATGGCACTCTACAAAGACAACTTTCAGTCATTCAACTTGGACTTGTCCACAGGAATTATATTAGAGGGATGTCAGGTTAACGTATAAGATGGGAGGGAGGCAAAAAAAAACAAGTTGGAGGGTACAGCAATCCCTGTGTGGGCCCAGATGGGCCCTGACAGTTCCAGAAGGTTGAGGGTTCCAGATTTCAAGGCAACTGGCATATGAAGGTGGTAAGGTTATCAGCCCTATGCACCAGCTGCTTTAACCCCCTAGGAGATACTCCTGGTACTCATTTCTGTTAGAGGCTGAGTTGACCCCAGGGTTATAGTGTAGCTGGAAGGAGTATGTCAATGAATAATTCCAATGACACCATTGGGCATCGAACCCGTGACTCTCTGGCTTGTAGCACAGTGCCTCAACCAACTGCACCACCACGTGCCCTCCCATAAGACAGGAAACTAAGAAATTATCCTTAGTCACACACGTGCAACAATGTGCAGTACAGTACTACAACACAAAGAAAATTACATCAGTATGTTCATTGTGCAGCGTGGACATCTTCTGGAAAAGTGCAGTGAATATGGGAATTAGACTCTACAACCAGGTGCCAGATCACAAAAAGAATTAGGTACAATCAAAGCTTTTAAGAAAGAGCTAAAATCCTTTATGTTACAATATACGAGGTTTGTTAATAAAGTATCTGGACTGACCACAGTACATGAAGTAGATAAGGCTTACAGGGTTTTAACCCTAATTGTCTTCAACATAGTTCCCTTCCGCAGCTACACACTTTGCCCAACGTTTCTGCCACTGTTGGAAACATTTTGCGAACTCCTCTTTCGGGATGTCTAATAGTGTCTTCATTGAATTTCATTTGATGTCGTCAGTTGCCTCAAATTGGTGTCCTTTCAGAACTTTCTTAAGCCTTGGGAATAGGAGAAAGTCACATGGTGCGAGATCTGGTGAATATGGCGGCTACTGCAACTGAGCGGTGCTGTGTTTGGCCAAAAACTGCTGCACAAGATGTGAAGTGTGTGCGGGAGCATTGTCGTGGTGCAGGATCCAGTCTTTTTCGGCGAACTGATTCACGCAAACGTGGCAAGAACTCCACGTAGAATTCCTTGTTAATTGTTTACCTGTCGGGAGCGTACTTGTGGTGTACGATACCCTCAAAATAAAAAAATGCCAGTAACATGACCTTTGACCTTTGTTTTGCTTCGCACCTGGCGTCCCTTCTTTGGTCACGGAAACGTGGGGCCCTTCCACTGTGACAATTGTTGTTTTGTCTCTGGGTCGTACCCGTAGACCCAGGACTTGTCACCTGGCACAATGTTCTTAAGAACTGCACGTCTTCACATGAACTTGATGCAAATGCGTTGTTCGGTTCTTTCACACATCATAAAAATCGCTATGACATAAACTCACGTGTTATTTCCGTGACCTACTACAGCCAACTGAGCAAACGCAGCCATTTGCAACTTGTGTCACGAGTTGCTAAGACATGTACGAACGTGTCAAGACTGGTTGCAAACACATCCCACCCAGTGAACAACCACTACAATTCCAATCCGGATACTATTTGAACAAACCTCATATACATCATTTAGTGGATGGATTTGTCATACTGACTGCATACAGATTTTTAATATGTAAGTTTGATAAGCTGTCATATCCATCCGTTTCAATTAATATTGATGCATTGGATTGCATTGCATTGCATTAATGCTGACACATTGTGAGTTGTGTCTTTGACATACATACCTTGTAAATGATTCTGACAAGATATGTAAGCTGTAAATTGAATCTGGCCAGTCCATTGTTACATGTGTGACTAAACAGACTGAATGAATAACTACACTATACTAAATTAAACTAAACAATGTATGTAAGTGCACACAAGAAAAAGCATTAAATGGAATATAAATGATGCACTGATGTAAGAACACAAATTCATTACTTTAGAAAAAAAGAGACAGCTCTCTTGCAGTATATCTGCTCCCTCCAACCACCCAAGGCATAAACCCCCCAAACTTCAGGTTGCCCCTGCATGCGGCTGCCATACTACTGGGATCTGATGATACAATATGTTAAGGTTGGCATGTGGTGTGTTCTGGGTGTAAATGGGACCATTTTTCACTGATATGCAACACATATTCTGAAACTTGTCAACACTGTTCCATCGCAAGAAAAGCTATGCTCTTTTTTCAACGTGATGATACAGCAGTTTGCACCACAAACCAATTCCAGCTCCTTACTTAAACCCAGGGAGCACAAAACCTAATACTAACTGCAACATATTAGCCTTTACACAACCGGGCTGGTATTTAAATTTCAGCGCATGGTCTAGGAAAATGTATTATTTGAACAGAAAAAGATAAAATTATGAAATATGAGGGAAAGTCATTAAATAACAAGAATGCCATTCTAAAGTGCATGAAAAATTATGCACAAGGAAAAATCTTATTTCGGGACACAAAATGGCTCCTTAGCAATATGTCATATAGGGGTCGTGACGATCAAGCTGTTTGAGACTGCGCAGTAGGCCGTACAACATGGCCACTTCACTGTCAACTTGCACCGTGGAAGAGCAACGAAGCGTTATTCGTTTTTTGTGGTCAGAGGGTGTGAAACCTTCTGAAATCTATAGAAGAATGATGGTTCAGAATGGAGACAGTTGAGTCAGGGGAGAATGTATGAATGGGTGGAAAGATTTCGAAACGGATGACAAAATGTCAGTGATGAACACCGGAGTGGGAGACCAGTTAGCGTGGCAAGTGAGACAGTGAAACAGCAGGTCGAGCAGCGAATCCGTGACTACAGGCGAGTCACTGTTGATGAAATTGCTGCAGCATTCAACATGAGTCATGGCTCTGCGTACAATATTGTCCATAATGACCTCGGGTATAGGAAAGTGTGTAGCAGATGGGTCCCAAGGCAATTGTCTGATGATCACAAGCGTGCACGGCAGATGATTTGTCAGGAGCATTTGGACCGTCATGCTCATGAAGGAGATGCTTTTCTCCATCGAATTGTAACAGGAGACGAGTCCTGGGTGTACCATTATGAGCCAAAGAGTAAGAGACAATCTATGCAGTGGAAGCACCCGTCGTCTCCAGCCAACAAAAAATTAAAGACACAGGCTTCCGCTGGGAAAGTCATGCTGACCATCTTTTGGGATGTCAATGGCCCTATATTGGTGCATTTTCAGGAAAAGGGTCAAACTGTGACTAGTGCTCGATACAGTGA
>Ga0131853_10004695_pt1 | contig 24490 bp, 24 predicted proteins | sample TergutLab28metaG_FD_92764 | JGI IMG/M metagenome (GOLD analysis project Ga0131853, IMG submission 92764) | Labiotermes labralis P1 segment gut microbial communities from Petit-Saut dam, French Guiana - Lab288 P1 (version 2) (version 2) | ecosystem: Host-associated > Arthropoda: Insects >...
GAAAAGATCAAAGCGTTTGTAGATAAAGATTTTGAAGAAGAGTTAGAAAACTATACTCGAAAACAATGCTAGAATCAGACGAAGGTTTTGATTCTTTTTCAATGTTTCTAAAAGGAGGCGCCCACCATGACGGAACCACCCCAATCAAGAAAAATACTCCACGTGGACATGGATGCCTTCTACGCTGCCGTTGAGACGCGTGACAATCCTGAATTAAAAGGGAAGCCTGTCATTATCGGAGCTTTGCCAGGTGAGCGAGGAGTAGTGGCCACCTGCAACTACAAAGCCCGTGAGTATGGCATTCGCTCTGCCATGCCCATTAATCAAGCCTACCAACTGTGTCCTCACGGTCATTACATGAACCCTAACATGAACAAATATCAAGAAATTAGCCGGCAAATTCATGACATCTGGACCACTTACACCGATGTGATTGAATACATTTCACTAGATGAAGGCTTTTTAGACGTGACCGCCTCCACCAAGCTATTCGGTAATGCAAAAGAAATCGCTCGTACGATCAAAGAACGGACGTGGAAGGAACTAGGATTGACCTGTTCCATCGGCCTTGGTTACTCTATGTCATCGGCTAAACTAGCGAGCGAAGAAATGAAACCTAACGGCTACTTTGAAATCCTAACGCCAGCTGCCATGAGAAAGTTGATCGGACCAAGAAGCGTCCGTATGGTCTACACCGTTGGAAAGAAAACAGCGGAACGCTTAGAGCGGATCGGAGTTTGCACGGTGAACGACATCTTCAAGCATGCCGACCGTGTTACCAATGTCTTGGGGAATCATGGCCTTGCCATTATCGACTTAGCAAGAGGGATTGATGAGCGAGTGGTGGGGACGCAAACACGTGGACAGTCTATCGGAACGGAACAAACCTTTCAAACGGACATTACCGATCAGGACTACTTGAAAGACATTCTTCGCCTCATTGCTCGTAAATTAAGCTATGACATTCAGAAAAAAGGAATCTATGCTAGAACGGTTACCTTAAAACTAACCTATCCAGGCATGCACTCCATTACACGTGCCAAAACGTCGGATCCAACCAATCAAGCACTAGATATTTATAACGCAGCAAGTAGCCTCTTTGACAAAGTGGAGAAACAACCGGTTCGACTGATTGGCATCACCTTATCCAATTTCACTCACACTAGAGAAGAAAGGGGGCAAGGCAATGTTCAGATGACCCTCTTTGATAAAGGACAAGTAACCTCGCCCAATCGTGCTACAGGCAAACTTAACCATGTGCTGTTGCAGCTACAACAAGAGCACGGTCAAGACATCTTAAAAACAGGTAGTGAACTAGCAGCCGAACACCACGTTAAAGCAAAAGGTCGAGAAAAAGAAAAGCGACGGGTGATTAGTGGTTACCGAAAAGATTAATAACAAGGAGATGTACCCATGTTAGAAACAAGTAAAATGAAACGGCTAAATGAATTAGCAAAAAAGAAAAAAAGCAGCCACCTAACGGATGCTGAGCAGAAAGAACAACAAGCATTGCGAGAAGAATACTTAGCCACATTTAGAGAAGGCGCTCGCCAAACCATCGAAAGCATGACGGTGATTGATCCAGAAGGAAACGATGTAACCCCTGATAAAGTTAAGGCACTGCGAGATAAAACTATCCATTAATGATTGAAAAATTAGCTTAAAAGGTGTATGATAGAACATACCGATTGATTTTGGAGGTTTAGAAAATGAATATTGTATTTTTACTCATTGGACTAGCTTTAGGCCTAGTCATTGGATTTTTTGTGTCACAATGGCTTTTTAAAAAACATTTACGTGACAACCCACCGATTAATGAAGAAGTGATTGTAGCGATGATGTCGCAAATGGGGCGCAAGCCATCACAAAAACAAGTGAACCAAGTCATGAAACAAGTCCAAGCCAACTTAAAATAAACATTAAAGCCCGTGAAGATTCATCACGGGCTTTAATGTGCAAATAAAAAGCCTGACTCTGGTCGGAAGAGAGTCGGGCTATTACTAATCTTCTAGGAAAAAATTTCAAAATTATCTATCCAAAATTTCGTAATTGCTAGGATATAAAACCCGCTTTCTAGCAGGTGGGAAACTTACCTCATAAATTAGGATTCCTACGATGTCTTCGACGTCAAAAAACAAAGCAGGCATTCAACACATTACAAAGTCGTCAGATTCCCGAATTCAAAGTGTTCGGATTCAAAGAACTAACAATATACGAGAACTTCAGATATGCTAATATTATAACATTAACGCTTTCATAATGCAAGCCTTTTTCGGAAATAAAATATTTTTTCTTGAACTGCAACGCTTGCCAAAAGTCGACGTTTTTCTTGCATTGACTATGGTAAGATAGACGTATGCTTATAAATGCAAGAAGGGGAGAAGATCCATGAAAAGACGGGTGGTCGCTTTACTTTTATTGTTAACCGGATGTTATGCATCGACTAGCGAAGCTGAAACAGTAGAAAATGTGTGGCAAGTCGCAGGTGAAAACACGCCTAACTTTGAAGAAATAGAAAGAATAATGACTAACTTAGAACTTGAAATTGGTCTGGGAAATTTACGAGAAGCAAGTGCACTTTTTGACGAACTAGAAGCATTGATGGAGACTTACGAAATGACGCCAGGGCAGGAAGCACGCTATCATACGTTCAGTGCTTTACTATTAGAAATGCGCGCCGGAGAAGAAGCACGGATTTTTTCAGGAAGCGATGCCGTATCTCTTGTGATGAATGTATACGGAGCTGTCCCAGAAGGATATCAGTTCGTTTACCATGAAATTCCAAGCTTTGTCGGCTCAGACGGTTTAGGTTACTATGTGTTCCTAGTGTCGGATGTGGAAGATATGTCCTCTGCTGTTGAACGTTTTTTTGTGACGGATCAAGGACAGATTTTAACCCTTCAATGATGAAATTTCCGCCTTAGAGGTGGCAGAGGTTAATAAAGGATTTGAGTACATTTTCCGAAATTAATTTTAAACTATGCCAAACTTATAGATAAACTATGCCAAAATCATATATAAGTTCTGTCCAATAGGATTATACTTGCTTTAGTCGTTTTAAAGGCAGGTTCTTTTACGGATGGATGTGAAAAAGAAAGCAAGATATGAGAAATGGAAGCGAGATCGCATTGGAAGACGGATTGTTTTTCTAGGAATAGGATTGTTGCTCGTTTTACTTGTCTTTGGATGGATGATTTCGTCCTGTAATCATGCTGATTCTGATACAAATAGAAGCTTTCATCAAGGAGGTTCTGGCTTTGAACCGAGGGTTTACTTATTTAATGCCCATCCGTTGGAAATGATTGGATCAAGTTTTCACAACCTATTTGAAGGGGAGATGAGTATCGTTGAATTGACACATGTGTTAGCCGATCAACTTGAATCTCACGGTATTTCTACGTTAGTGGAACATCGAAGTGTGGATGACGTTTTAACAGATAACGGTTGGGGTTTTTACATGTCCTACTATGCTGCTAGACCGTTTGTCTTAGATGCGATGGCAGCTCATTCAAGTTTAGAATTTTTTATCGACTTGCACCGCGACGGTATCCCTCTTGAATATGCCACAGTGGAGATTAATGGGCAAGCTTATGCCCGCATTTTATTTGTCGTGGGGACTGATAATCCGGAAGGATATGCTGAAAGCTATGCCGTGGCACGTGAGCTTCACTATTTACTAGAAGAGCGAAAGCCTGGGATTTCCCGAGGCATCTTCCGTAGTGGTGGGTCAGGAAGAGACGGTGTTTATAGTCAAGATATTTCACCGATGCTCGTGGTTATTGAGCTTGGAACGGTAGAAACGACCGTGGAAGAAGCAGAGCGAACGGTGGAAGTATTGGCAGAAGTGCTAGCAGCTTATTTGATGGGAGCGGCTGATGAGGACAGTGCGTCTAATTAGGCTCACTTTTTCGCTTTGCTAGATCTGATAATCACATGAGAGCAATGAAAAGGAGAGGATCAAAGTCGTTTGATTTTTGTTTTACTTATGGTAAAATAGTATCCACGTGTTTTATCCTTTATTTTCTGGCTCCTTGAACTAGATGATTAGGGATGACGGCAATAGCTTTAAAACGTTAGGTGTGATTTAGATGAAATCTAGTATAAATGGTCATTACGGCTTAATTGCCCTTATTATAGTCAATTTAGTAGCTATTGTAGGAACCGGTCTTTTCGCCGAGAGAAACTTCCTCCTATTAATGGTAGCCTTGTTTGCTTTTAATGCTGGTTGCTTTGTGTCTGTGTTTAGAACACGCAGACAAGCTTTTCTAAATGAGAAAAAAGACATTACCTATCGTGTTGATGCTGCGGGTGAGCACGTTTTTAACCAGATGCCACTTGGGATTGTTTTATACGATGAAGACCATAAAGTAACGTGGTCAAATGCTTATGCCAGTGCTATTTTTAATGGTGGAATCGACAACGTTGACTTATCATTAATCGACGAAGGGTTGGCAAATGAAATTAACAACGGAACCGATGATTTCCAGTACGCTAAGAACGATTTCGTTTACCTGGTTCAGCATTTAAAAGATAAAAAAACGTTGTACTTTGATGACATTACCAACTACATGCAACTCCTGGAAAAATACGAAGGAGAAAAGGCGACCCTAGGTATGATTGTCATGGACAACTACGACGAAGTAGTTAAAAACCTAAACGAACAAGAGCAAAATGACTATCGACGAGCCATCATGGACCGCTTATCAAATTGGTCAGCAGAGCATGGTATTTTACTTCGGTCGCTTCGTGATAACCGACAACTAATTTTAATGGAACACCGTACCTTAGAAGCCCTTTGTGAAGAAAAGTTTACCATTTTGGATAACATTAGGGCCATTGGAACCGATGGGGTGACTTTAACGATCAGCATGGGGATTGCCGTTGGTTACGAAGGTTATTCAGCACTTTTCAACCGCGCATCGTCCCTAGTGGACTTGGCACTAAGTCGTGGTGGAGATCAAATCGTTGTTAAGAAGAAAGGCGTTAACGACTTCTTATTCTATGGCGGGAAAACCAATCCGATTTCTACTCAAAATCGGGTACGCGCTCGTGTGAACGCAGGCGCCTTTGAACGATTAGTTCTCGATAGTGATAAAATTATTATTATGGGTCATCGATTCCCGGACGCAGATGCCATTGGCTCGGCTATTGGTATACTAAAGATCGCCCTTAAATTTGAAAGAAAAGCTTACATCGTTTTAAATCGGTCGGAGTTAGACAAAACAAACGAAATCTTTATTAGTGAAGTCATGAAAAATGAAAAGTTAGAGCCTTACTTTATTTCTAGCTTAGAAGCGTCTAACTTAATGACCAAAGATAGCTTGCTTGTGGCGGTTGACGCCCAAGATGAAAACATGCTCATTGATGGGAAGTTGACTCGATTGACAAATAAAATAGCTATTTTTGACCATCATAGACGTGGTGTAAATTACATCGATGCAACGCTTACTTATACGGATCCATCTGCTTCATCAACGGTGGAGCTTGTGGTAGATATGCTAGATTACTTCTCAAGGAGAATTGACATTACGGCTTATGAAGCTTCTGTGATGTTAGCGGGAATCGTTTTAGACACGAGAAGGTTCATGTATAACACCAGTAAAAAAACTTACGAAACAGCGGCTATTTTAAAGCAAAAAGGGGCGGATGAAAAAACCATCTCTAAATTATTAAAGTCTTCCATGGATCATTACTATTCAAGAGCTCAACTTATTCATCAAGCCCGCTTGTTCGAAGGCAAATACATTATTGCTGCTGCTGTGGAAGAAGACCTCGTGTTTGATCGCACCGAAATTGCAGCCGCAGCGGACGATTTGCTTAACGTTCAAGATGTGAAGGCGACCTTTGTTTTAGGAAAAACAGATGAAGCGGGCATTTCTATTAGTGCGCGCTCTGCCGGTGATGTGAACGTTCAACTCATTATGGAAGCTTTAGGTGGTGGCGGTCACTTGACAAACGCAGCAGTCAGGCTAGAGGGGAGCATTGCGGATGCTGTTTCCTCGTTAGAAAACGTTCTTTTGGGTGAACGTGAAAAATAACAAAAATAAAGCTTAAAAAACATTGCTATGAGAACTTCATTATGGTAAAATATTTGACGGCTTAAAAAAAGAAGCTAGAAAAAATAATTCACACCTACCGAGGGAATGCTCAAGTGCCTTAAGGGTGAGTATGGACGTTGACGTATGTGGAAGAATAACAAAAGGAGGAAGTAACTATGGCAGTTATTTCAATGAAACAATTATTAGAAGCAGGTGTACACTTCGGGCATCAAACCCGTCGTTGGAATCCAAAAATGAAGCAGTACATCTATACATCAAGAAATGGCATCTACATCATCGACTTACAAAAAACGTCACGTATGATCGATGACACGTATAAAAGCATTCAAGAAATTTCTAAAGATGGTGGAAAAGTCCTATTTGTGGGAACTAAAAAGCAAGCACAAGATGCTGTAAGAGAAGAAGCCATTCGTGGTGGACAATACTGGGTTAACAAGCGTTGGTTAGGTGGAACGTTAACCAACTTCAATACGATCCAAAAGCGTATCAAGCGCATGGAAGAAATTGAAAAAATGGAAGCTGACGGTGTATTTGATGTCTTACCGAAAAAAGAAGTATTGGAACTACGCAAAGAATTTGAAAAGTTAAATAAGTTCTTAGGTGGAATTCGTGACATGAAAGAATTGCCAGTGGCAGTCTTCGTTGTGGATCCACGCAAAGAAAAGAACGCAATTGCTGAAGCACGTAAATTAAACATTCCAGTTTTTGGGATCGTTGATACAAACTGTGATCCGGATGACGTTGATTACATCATTCCGGCAAACGACGATGCGATTCGCGCCGTACGTTTAATTGTTAGTCGCATGATCGATGGAATCATTGAAGCGAATGAAGGTGCTGAAGTAGACGCCCCTGAAGAAGTTGCTACAGTAGGAGAGACAACTGAAGAAGCAGCTGAATAATAAAATGCAATGAAATAATGAGAAAATACCTTTTGCTTGACGTCCTAAACGTGTGGGGCAAGAGGTATTTTCTAAAGTGAATAAAAAATGTTATCGATGAAAGGTAAGTGAGAACAATGGCAGTAACAGCAGCAATGGTAAAAGAATTACGCGAAAAAACTGGTGCAGGAATGATGGATTGTAAAAAAGCACTCGTTGAAACAAACGGAGATATGGAAAAGGCAGTCTCTTTCTTACGTGAAAAAGGAATGGCAAATGCCGCGAAGAAAGCAGACCGTATAGCAGCAGAAGGATTAACTGAAATTTTTGTGGATGGCAATTTCGCAACGATCATTGAAATTAATTCTGAAACGGATTTTGTTGCCAAAAACGAACAATTTATCAACTTAGTAGCTGATACAGCAAAACTAATTAGTGACAAGAAGCCAGCTGATGTGGAAGCTGCACTTGCTTTATCAACAGCAGAAGGAACATTAGCAGATACTTTAATTAGTGCAACGGCAACAATCGGTGAGAAAATTGAATTACGTCGCTTTGAAATCATTGAGAAAGCCGATGGGCAAGTATTCGGTGCTTATAAGCATGCTGGAAGCAGAATTGCCGTTGTAACGGTAGTTGAAAATGGATCAGAGCAAATCGCTAAAGATGTGGCCATGCACATTGCAGCCATGAAGCCAACGGTCCTTTCTTACACAGATTTAGACGTTAAATTTATCGAAGAAGAAGTGGTGGCATTACGTGCGCGTATTGAAGTTGAAAACGAAGATCGTACACGTACGGGGAAGCCATTATTGCGTGTTCCTGAGTATGCGTCGAAATTACAGCTAACCGATGCGGTGATGGCTGAAGTTAAAACACGTTTAGAAGCGGATTTAAAAGAACAAGGAAAGCCAGAGCAAATTTGGGATAAAATCATTCCGGGCCAGCTAGAAAAATTCGTTAAAGATAACACAGAAGTAGATCAGACGTATGCTCTACTTTCTCAAAGTTATATCATTGATGACAGCAAAACCGTAGAAAAGTACTTAGAAAGTATTTCTGCTACGATTACGACCTTCTCTCGTATTGAAGTTGGCGAAGGAATTGAGAAAAAAGAAGTTGACTTTGCTGAAGAGGTAATGGGTCAAGTTCGAGGTTAATTTTGCATTAGTTTGAGGACACCCTTGCGTGTCCTTTATTTGAAGAGGAGTTTTGTCGAGAAGCCCGGAACATGTGAGGCAATGAACTTCACGAGGTACGAGTGATTAGCTCTGAACTGTGAGGACTGTACCGACAAGATCTCAAAAAAATACGAGAAAGTATTCGTAGAATACGAACGAGTATTTTTAGGTAATTGCGAAAGTCGAATTTTTCACCCAAAAGTCCGATTATTTCATAAATCTGGGTGATTTCGCAATTGTCTAATGAGTATTTTAAAGAGGAGTGAAAAAATGTCTACTTACAAACGTGTCATTTTAAAACTGAGCGGGGAAGCATTAGCTGGGGAAAGTGGATTCGGGATTGATGCAGAAAAGGTTGCTAAGATCGCTGAAGAAATTAAAGATGCACATGCAACTGGAGTGGACATTGCTATTATTGTCGGTGGTGGGAATATTTGGCGTGGTAAAACAGCAAGTGAGATGGGAATGGAACGCTCAAGTGCAGATTATATGGGAATGCTGGCAACGGTGATGAATGCCCTAGCTCTGCAAAACGCATTGGAAGCTTGTGGCGTCCATACACGTACTCAAACGTCCATTCACATGAATCAGGTGGCAGAACCATATATTAGACGTAAAGCAGTACGCCACTTAGAGAAAGATCGCATTGTTATTTTTGGTGGTGGAACGGGTAATCCGTACTTCTCAACGGACACAACCGCATCGCTTAGAGCAGCTGAAATTAACGCAGATGCGATTCTGATGGCAAAAAATGGTGTAGACGGTGTTTATAGCGACGACCCTCGCATGAACCCAGCGGCAACTCGATATGAAACACTAACTTATTTAGAAATGTTAAATAAAGATCTGCAAGTTATGGATTCAACGGCTGCTTCTTTATGTATGGATAACGGCATCGATTTAATGGTATTTAACATGAATCAGCCAGGAAACATTAAGAAAGCCGTTGCCGGTGAAAAAATTGGGACCATTGTAAGTGGAAGATAGGTAGTAGACTAAAACTTAGGAGGTAGTTAATATGGTAAATTTAGATGACATTAAAGGAAGAATGGAAAAATCGCTAGAGTCTTATAAAAAAGAACTATCGACGCTGCGAACAGGTCGCGCAAGTGCCGCATTGATCGATGGAATTATGGTTGACTATTATGGGACACCAACGCCAATTGCTCAAACCGCACAAGTGGCTGTACCAGAAGCAAGTCAGTTAACCATTAAGCCGTATGAAAAGACGCTTTTAGGTGACATTGAACAAGCGATTAATGCCGCTAATATTGGGATTTCACCAACCAACGATGGAGAAATGATCCGCTTAAACGTTCCAACGTTAACAGAAGAAACTCGTAAAGAGTTAGCAAAGAAAGTTAAAGGTTTTGCTGAGACTGGAAAAATTGCTGTTCGTAACATTCGTCGCGATGCCAACGATGTAATTAAGAAAGCTGAGAAGGCGAAAGAAATTACTGAGGATGATTTGAAAGGTTATGAAGCAGACGTTCAAAAGCTAACAGACGACTTCATTAAGCAAATCGACGAAGTAGCAGTTGCGAAAGAAAAAGACATTATGACGATGTAGTTGAAAAGTGCTGAGGCACTTTTTTATTTGGACTTCTTTCTGAGTTTAAACTTAGAATATACACTCTGTTCACTTTTGGCTCGAGATTATATTTCATTTTAAACTGGTGCATGGTATAATTTTCATAAGAAAGAGGTGCGTTACACATGTTAGCAAATTATCATATTCACACTAATCACAGCATTGATTCAACCTACAAAATGGAAGACGTTGTGCGAGATGCCATCAACCTAGGCATCAATGAAATTTGTTTTACGGATCACGTAGACTACGGCGTAAGGGAATTTTTTACTACTTACGAGGCCTATTTTACTGAAATCCAGCAGATGCAGGAGAAATATGGTTCACAAATCGCCATTAAAAAAGGCCTTGAGCTAGCACCTCAAGTCCACACTGTGCCTCGATTTGAGGCGTTGTATAAAAAATACCCGCTGGATTTTGCACTTTTATCCATTCATCAGATCAACGACGAGGAAATTGGAAAAGAATATGCAAAAGGGAAGACCAAGTATGAGTTTGGCCGAGGTTATTATCAGGAATTGTTAGATGTGATTAACCGGTACGATGGGTATTCGGTTTTAGGACATTTAGACATGATTAGGCGTTATGGAGAAGATCCGGGAACGACCCTTGATGATCATCGTGACATCATCGCAGAAATCTTAACAACCATTATTAAAAAGGATAAGGGGCTTGAACTTAATACGTCGGCTCGTCGGTACAACTTAGATGAGGTGATGCCCTCTCGTGATATTTTAGCGTTGTATTTAGATCTGGGTGGCCGCATCATTACCGTTGGAAGTGATTCTCATCGAAAGTCGCATCTGGGAATGGATTTAGTAGAAGGACGCACGGCATTAAAGGAAATCGGATTTAAGGAATTTTGTACCTTTGATCAGATGACTCCTATTTTTCATAAGTTATAGCACAAAAAAGAGGCCGAGTTTGGGCCTCTTTTAAACTAGTCTTTCAATTTTGCTTCTACCGCTTCAAGATGGTGAATGAACTTCTCTTTTTTAGCTTTTTTATAGTGGTAAAGTGGCATGATTTCAGGGTTTTCTTCTAATACTTTTTCGTCAACGATGTTTAGGATGTTTGTTCCTGGGTAGTAGTAGTTAATTTCTTCTGGGAATTCGATGTAGTCTAGGTAAATCGTGAGGAGTAAGTAGCGACCTCCTGTTGTTGGGTCACTTAAGACAATGTGGTCGCGTGCTGCTGTTTCGATGACACCAGTGAACACTTTTGTTTCTGAAGAATTGCCACCTGAGTTAAAAGTCATCCGAACACGGGCTAGTCTTCCACGGTTGAGTCTGAGGATGTTATCAATAAAACCACCACCACTATTCCGACCCGAAATGTGGCTGACGAAGTTGTCCACCATGGCATCTTCTGCTGCTGAAATGACGTTTTCCATCTGCTGGGCGCTAGGTCCGCTTGGTGTGGTTGGACCAATGGAATGACCAGCAGGATATGGTGGTTCAAACATTTTAGCATACTCCTCTGGTGTCATAGGATTTCTGAAACCTCCACAATTTGAAGGCGGGAACGGGTAAGGGTAAAAAGGTGGGAAATAAGACATAATAAATGACCTCACTTTATTTTATTTGTTTTTAATTAGTAGCAATTTTCTGATTCTAGTGGCATGTAGAAGCAGTGGACGCCAAACCTTCCTGAGTTCCATTGTCCCCAAAATTGAGGTGGACAACTTGTTTGAAATGGGTTGTAAAACCAAAGTGCAGTTGTGGCGGGTTCATGTCGTTCCCCGCTGATGGCCCGTCTTGCTAGGACGATGTCTTCTTCTCGTGCGCGTTGATAAAAGTAGGGAAAATGCGTGGCTTCAAAGCCACCTGGGGATTGAAAAGTCATGTCTTGCACGTTATTGATGTTTTTAAAATCGTGACAATCTGCTAAGATGCGGTTAACACAAACATTTCCAACGAGGAGCATTCCCATTTCACCATCGCCTTCTGCTTCAGCACGCATGAGGCGTGCTAATGTTTCAATATCTTTCTGATTTGCTTTGATGACTGCCATTTCGATTCACCTCCTCATTTACTTTATGACCGTCTAAGTTAGAGTATGTTTCTTGGGCAAAAATGGTGTCAAAAAGGTTAGATTTTCGATCTAGTGTAGGCATCGGGCGGAGGACATGTTATAATGTTTTTTTAAGTATTATTGTGAAAAGGGGCAAAATCGAAGAAAGGGAGTGGGCATATGAAATATTATCGTGACACATGGGTAGAAGTTGATTTAGATGCAATTGCTCATAATGTGCGCTGTGCTAAGGGCAAACACCCCAATAAGCGATTGATAGCTGTCGTTAAAGCAAATGGTTATGGCCACGGTGAAGTTGAAGTTGGTAAGGCAGCTTTGGCCGCTGGTGCTGAAATGCTCGCCGTGAGCTCTTTTGATGAGGCGCTCTATTTACGAGAATATGACGTAACTGCTGAAACGTTAATATTAGGTGTAACTTCTATTGAGCACGTGATATTGGCATCAGAAAAGAACATTGCTATTACAGTTCATGACCTGAAGTACATTGAGGAAATGCTAGCATTGCCACTTGAGAAGCCGATTACTGTACATTTGAAAATCGATAGTGGCATGAACCGGATTGGGGTGGTCAATAAAGAAGAAGCGTTAACTTGTTTCAATTTGTTAGCTGACCATCCATTGGTTGTTTTGGAAGGTGTTTTTACTCACATGGCCACGGCAGATGAGGATCTCGATTACATGAATGAACAAGTGGCTCGGTTTAAGGATGTCGTAGCTAATTTTGATTTAAGTAAGGTGAACTACCTTCACATTGAAAATAGTGCGACCTTAATGCAGTTTGACTTTGCTTTTACAGGAGCTATTCGCTTAGGAATTGCGATGTATGGGGTGCATCCAGGTGATGATTTTTTTGAGTTAGATATGGAATTGAAACCAACTTTAGCCCTTTACTCTACGTTAGCACAGGTTAAACAAATTAAAAAAGGTGCTAAGGTTGGTTACGGTGCTACTTATGAGGCGCAGGCCGATGAGTGGCTCGGCACTTTGCCAATTGGCTATGCTGACGGTTGGATTCGTGTACATCAAGGGCGTCACGTCGTCGTAGACGGCATGGAATGCGAAATTGTTGGACGGATTTGTATGGATCAAATGATGATTCGTCTACCGAAGGAGGTGCCGGCTGGAACACGGGTTACTTTAATTGGGGAGGGGATGCCGGTTGAGCGGGTTTCCGAGGAAGTGGGAACCATTTGTTACGAAACCTTCTGTTTAATTAGTGACCGAATTCCACGTATTTATAAAGAAGGTGGTCAGGTAGTAGGGATTAGTCGACTAAGGTTTCAATCGTAAAAGATTTTCAATTGCGCAAAGTGACAAAATATGAGATAATCAAACAGTATAGGGTTACCAACTACTAGGAGGAAGTTCAAATGAGTTTTAACAAAGAATTAGCTCACACATTCAAAGGTGGCGTCATCATGGACGTTAGTAATGCGGAGCAAGCTAAAATTGCAGAAGAAGCGGGAGCGATTGCAGTTATGGCACTTGAGCGTGTGCCATCTGAAATTCGTAAAATCGGTGGTGTAGCTAGAAGCTCAGATCCAAAAATGATCAAAGAAATTCAAGCAGCGGTTAGCATTCCTGTTATGGCAAAAGTCCGTATCGGACATATTGCTGAAGCACAAATTTTAGAAGCTTTAAAGGTTGATTTTGTTGATGAGAGTGAAGTGTTAACGCCAGCAGACGATGAGTTTCATTTAGATAAGCATGCCTTTGAAATCCCATTCGTATGCGGTGCTAAAAACTTAGGTGAGGCATTGCGTCGCATTGGAGAAGGAGCATCAATGATGCGAACGAAAGGGGAGCCTGGAACAGGTGACATCGTTGAGGCAGTTCGCCACATGCGAAGGATGAACAAAGAAATCCGTGAAGTTCAGGCAGCATCAAAGCAAGAATTAATGACCATCGCTAAAGAGATGGGCGCGCCATTTGATTTAGTAAACTACGTGCATGAGCATGGGAAGCTGCCAGTGGTAAACTTTGCAGCTGGTGGAGTGGCAACACCTGCGGATGCAGCATTAATGATGCAATTAGGGTGCGATGGCATTTTTGTTGGTTCTGGGATCTTTAATTCAGGAGACCCTAAAAAACGTGCCGAAGCCATTGTAAAAGCAACGGCCAATTATAACAATCCGCAAATTGTAGCTGAAGTTTCAGAAGATTTAGGAGAAGCTATGAGCGGTATATCTGCCAAGTCTTTAGATGAAAAAGACCAGATGTCTGAGCGTGGATGGTAATAAAATCAGTTAAAGTAAGCCGCGAAGTAACTTCTTCAGGCTTATTTTCCATTTCACCTATCATGTTCATTTAAATAAGTTAGGAGACTAACTATTAATTGTCAAGGTCAGAAGATTAATTAGTGAGCTAAAAATAATGTACATTAATGTTGCATGATAAAAAGACAACACAAGGTTGCCAAAAACTTTAAGTTTAGAAAGTTTAGGCTTTAGGTAAATAAAGCTGTCCGGATTTATTTAATGCAAAGATCAAGCGAACAAGCTTTTTAACAGCGTGAGAGATAGCGACATTATAATGCTTCCCCTCAGCTCGTTTCTTGGCAAGATAAGCATTGAAAGTAGGATCCCATCTACAAACGAACCTAGCAGAATTAAACAATGCGTAACATAAATACTTGGATCCACGTTTCTCCATTTTAGCGTGAGAGGAGTCTAATTTGCCAGATTGATAGGTTGAAGGAGAAAGACCAGCATAAGCAAGAATTTTATCTGGGTTATCAAAGCGATTCATATCACCGATTTCAGAAATGATCATAGCACCTAATGCGTGGTTGATTCCTGGAATGGACAGAATGACAGGTTTCATATTCTCAATGATGAATTTGATTTGTTTCTCCGTTTGATTGACTAGTTCATTCATGTCTTGAATTCGCTTGATGGTGTGTTTTAGTTCAAGAGACGTTGAAGGCATACTTGATCCGACGGAAGACTGAGCGGTCTCTCGTATTTTGATGGCAAACTCTTTTGAGAAATGACCTCTAGAATTATCAAGGAGTAGATTAGTAAGCTTGGTAAGATGAGCATTGGCAATTTGATAAGCACTAGGATATTCACTTAATAGTGCATAGACAGCTTTCAAATGTAAGCCCGATACGAGAGATTCAAGCTCGGGAAAGAGAATGTTGACAAGTCTAGCTACAGATTGCTTAAGCTTCGCTCGCTGTGCAACTAGGTCAAAACGGTATCTAGTTAATGACTTCAAATCCTCATTGTGGTAAGATGTGTTTGAATAGGACTTTAAGAACTGTTTAGACATGATCATAAGTGCAATGACGTATGCATCAACTTTGTCCGTTTTGGTTTTGCGTAAGCTAAGCCCTTTGCGATAAAGATTGGTGTGTAGAGGGTTGAGAACGTATGTGGAGTACTTTTTCTCATTAAGAAATCCCAAGATGTTGTAGCTATAATGTCCAGTTGCTTCGAGTCCTATTTTTATATTCTCAAAATCATGGGAAGCAGAGTTAATATTTTGGATTAATAAATTAAACCCCTCAGAATTATTTGAGAAAGAAAAATGATCGACAAGGATCTCGCCTTCATCATCAACAATGACGCAATCGTGTTTGTCTTTGGCAATATCGATACCAACGTAAATCATGAGCAAAAACTCCTTTGTAATAGATTTAATACTGTATTTAGATCCACAGAGACTCAATGCGTTTGTAACCTCGTTGTACATAAACCGTCATAGCGGTATCTAACTAATTAACAATAAACAAAGAGACTGTGGTTAGAGTCTCCTCAAAACCATCTAGTGGTAGGTATGAAAAACTAATCCACAGTATCTGAATAAGTGTAGCACATAACCCTGGGGAGGGTTCAAAATATACCACGACTTAATTATACGAGGTAGGACAATGAGTATTATGACAACGTTAAAGAATAACATCGTAGGTAAGAAAATTAAAATCGTTTTGCCAGAAGCATCAGACCCACGTGTGGTGGAAGCTGCAAGCTTACTCGCTAAAGACGATGTGGTACAACCGATTTTAATTGGAAACGTGGATGAAGTTAAGAAACTAGCAGGAAAAATTGATCTTTCAGGATGCAACATTATTGACCCAGCTACTTATGTGAAGTTGGACGAAATGGTTGCTGAGTTTGTCGCCGTTAGAAAAGGTAAAATTGACGAAGCTGGTGCCCGTGAACTGGCTAAAAATGTCAACTATTTTGGAACGTTATTAGTACATATGGGATTAGCGGATGGCTTAGTTTCAGGTGCCATTCATTCGACGGGGGACACCATTCGCCCAGCCTTACAAATCATTAAGACAAAGCCTGGTGTGACGAAAACCTTTGGTTATTTTGCCATGTTAAGAGAAGATGCCAACTATATTTTCGCAGATTGTGCCGTTAATCCAGATCCAACGAGCTCAGACTTAGCTGGCTTTGCCATTGAATCAGCAAATGCCGCCAACATGTTTAACATCGATCCTAAAGTTGCTTTATTGAGTTTTTCAACCCATGGCTCAGCGAAAACACCAGCGACGGAAAAAGTGGCAGAGGCAGTTAAAATTTTAGATGGCATGAACGGTTTGACGTTTGATTACGATGGAGAGTTGCAGTTTGACGCGGCTTTAGTAGAAAGCGTTGGGAAATTAAAAGCACCAACTTCAAAAGTAGCAGGGCAGGCGAATGTCTTCGTTTTCCCAGATTTAAATTCAGGAAACATTGGTTATAAAATTGCACAACGTTTAGGTGGTTTTGAAGCCGTTGGTCCAGTTTTGGCAGGGTTAAACAAGCCAGTCAACGACTTATCTCGTGGATGTTCGGTAGAAGACATTTATGCGACCACCGTCATTACGGCGAACCAATCGTTATAAAGGAAGTCATCATGTTAGATTTAGATGCTTTGATTAGTGAAGTTAAAAATGAGTTTAAAGTTTGCGAGCGTTGCAAAGGAAGTAATTTGAAAACGCTGATTCCCAGGTTAAAGGAATTAGATGATCAAGCAGAGATTAAAGTCGGGTGTCATTCTTACTGTGGGCCTGGTCGCGATCTACCTTTTGTGTTTGTTAACAATAAGCCCATTCGCGGAAAAAACGAAGATGAATTGATCGAAAAGGTCCGTGCAATGATTAAGCCACCAAGTTAAAATAGTTTAGGAGGAATGTTATGAAGTTTATCGATATGCATTGTGATACATTGATGTATGCCGCCGAGGGGATGTATTCTGCCGAGGGCGGTGTGAGTGATCTACTCAAGATACCAAATGCCATGCTCGATGTGGAGCGAATGAAGAAGAGTGGCATAAGTACCGAGTTTTTTGCGATCTTTTTCCCACCGAAAGAAAATGGCTTCATTGTAGCAAAAAATAAGAAGTATACCGATGAGGAATATTTCAACCTCCTTTATACGTGTTATAAAAACACGATGGAGCTAGGCAAAGATCACATGGCGGAAGCAATGAATGCTGCTGATATTGTCAAAAACGAAGCCGCAGGCAAGATGAGCGGCATTTTAACCTTTGAAGACGGACGAATCATAGATGGAAGTTTTGAAAAAATGAAGCACTATTACGATCTAGGATTGCGTTTGATTTCTTTAACTTGGAACGAAGAAAATTGTTTTGGACATCCTAACTCAGACGATTTGATGTTGATGAGTAAAGGTCTAACGTCTTTCGGCAAAGAAGCGGTTGAATACATGAACGAGCTTGGGATTACTATCGATGTGTCACACTTATCGGATGGCGGATTTTGGGACGTAGCTGCCATTAGTAAAAAGCCGTTTATTGCTAGTCATTCAAACTGCAGGTCACTAAGTCCACATCGACGTAACTTAACCGATGAGATGATTAAGAAAATGGCAGAAGCTGGCGGGGTTTCAGGTGTCAACTTTGCCCCTCAATTCCTTAATTCAGACATTACCATTAAAGATAGCACGGTGGAGTTGTTGAGTCTTCATGTAAGAAAGATGATCGACCTTGGTGGGGAAGACTTCCCAGCATTGGGAAGCGATTTTGATGGAACGTCAGGAAACCTAGAAGTTAACTGTGTCTCAAAAATGGGCTTGATTTTTGACCGTTTGAAGTTAGATGGTGTGAGTGAGCGCGTTATTGAGAAAATTGCTTACGATAATGCCTTTAGGGTCATTAAGGAAACAATGAAATAGAAAAGCACTCAGATCACTGAGTGTGAGGGTGTTGACAAATAAGCTAGACCCTTCGATAATCGGAATAAATGATTAGCAAAGGATCAAAAAATGTAATTTGTTGACCAAATAGACCCCTCTTTTAACATCCAGAACCTGAAAACATCAACAAATCGTTAAAATCAAAAAAATGTTGATGTTTTGACGGTATCCGATTTTCGTGATTTTGGCTGAAATCGGATAATTTTAGGCTTACTTTTCGTCTATAGCTCCGAAAAAGTCCCCTGTTTTCGGAATTTTTGCTAAAACGGGGGACTTTTTTAACTGTTTTTGCTCTTTAAGTAGGTGGAATTATCCGACTTTCGTGATTTTGACTGAAATCGGATAGTTTTGGGCTTACTTTTCGTCTATAGCCCCGAAAAAGTCCCCTGTTTTCGGAATTTTTGCTAAAACAGGGAACTTCCGGCTAGAATCTGAATCACCTATCTCAAAAAGCGGACGTGGACGATTTCGCCCTTCTTGATTTCCACCCCAAAAACATCAACAAATGCCCGAAATCGAGAAATGTTGATGTTTCTTGAATACATTGTTACAAAAAACCGATGATTAGCTCTTTCGAGTTCGTCAACAGTCTGGCACTCAGATCAATGAGTGTTTTTTTTTGTGAAATGGAGCATAGTTTTCCATTAGTCGCCAAAACTAAAGGAAAACAAAAAGGAAGTGCCCAATGAACGAACAAAAATGGAATTTTGAACATAGTTATGCCAACTTACCAAAACTTTTTTTTACTAGGCAACACCCTGCATCCGTCACTCATTCAGAACTAGTGGTCTTTAATGAAAAGTTAGCGAAGAAACTAGACATCCCTCTGGATCTTGATGTTTTTTCAGGTAATAACCTGCCGCCAGAAGCAAAGCCTTTAGCACAAGCTTATGCCGGTCACCAATTTGGCTATTTTAATATGCTAGGGGATGGTCGGGCGATCTTACTAGGGGAAAAACGGACATCAGATGACGAGATATTTGACGTTCAACTCAAAGGATCAGGAAGGACACCTTATTCTCGTGGTGGTGATGGTTTAGCAGCTCTTGGTCCGATGCTAAGAGAGTACATCATAAGTGAAGCGATGTACGGGCTAGGTATTCCAACCACACGAAGTTTAGCGGTTGTGAAGACTGGGGAAGTCGTGATGCGAGAACAACCTTTACAAGGTGCTATTTTAACTCGCATAGCAGCTAGCCACATTCGTGTGGGAACCTTTGAATACGCATCTCACTTTGGTGAGGTAGAAGACGTGAAAGAACTAGCCGACTATGCCATCCGGCGTCACTATTCGGAGATCGAGTCTTCCGACCTTAAATATCAGCTCTTTTTACGAGAGGTCGTAAAAAAACAAGCCATGCTCATTGCTAAATGGCAGCTTGTTGGGTTTATTCATGGCGTTATGAATACCGATAACATGGCGATCTCAGGAGAGACCATTGATTATGGACCTTGCGCGTTTATGGACACTTACAAACCTGATACCGTCTTTAGTTTCGTTGATCGAAACGGTCGCTACGCCTATAAAAACCAACCCAAAATGGCGCTTTGGAACTTAGCTCGCTTTGCTGAGGCTTTACTTCTTCTTTTGCACGAGGATGAGGAAGAAGCCATTAAACTAGCGAAAGCAGAAATCGTCAACTTCTGGGACGTTTATCACGCTCAGTGGTTATCTGGTATACGAGGGAAGTTGGGATTGCTGACGGATGAAGCGGGAGATGAAGCGTTAATTGGGGAACTCTTAGATCTGATGGAGGAGCATAAAGCCGATTATACGAATACGTTTCGAGGCTTAACCTTAGGAATTCTAGAAGGAATGGAACTGTTTGATAGCCGTGAATTTAACGAGTGGCACGATCGCTGGCAAGAGCGAATTCGTAGACAAGGAGCGACCCAAGCTGACATTCAGTCACTCATGAAAAAACATAATCCGTCAATTATTCCACGCAACCATCGAGTAGAAGAAGCCTTAGCGGCTGCTGAAATAGGGAATCTTACAATCATGGAAAAACTACTTCGTGTTCTAGCTGACCCTTATGCCTATACGACAGAACAAGAAGAATATACGGGACGACCTGTACTAGAATGTGATGATTATCAAACCTTTTGCGGGACGTAGGATGAACAGTCTTTAAAAATAGTTTACAAGCACGTATCAATGTGCGATGATTAACGTAAGATAAAAAGAGACCCCATGTATGATGGGGTCTCCTGGTAACTGCTCACACAGCGGTTAACATCTATTTTTTACTAGAGCTATTCCGTGTACGAAGCCAAACGTAAAGCACGGGATAGTTTTTTTGTTTTTCTTTAAACATTTGTTTAAAGAAAGCTTGAGAAAATGCAGTCAAAAAGACCAAAGCAATTGAAGAAACCAAGCTGCACAAAAATTCTATCATGGGTAATTATCGTCACACCTTGTAGACAAAACCCTTACTTTTCGGTATACTTATTTTTAGTGAATTTTTGACATAAAAGCTGGCATCTTATTTGATGAAAATCGAAAGGATAGCTCATAATAAAGCTTAAGTTGAAAACTAGCTAACAAATAACGTTGCATCCCTTTCGGGAGTGACAGTTGAGGTGATTTTTTATGCAAAGAAGTACAAGTTTAACCGGTTTACAGGATCAAAAGAAGTTGAGATATGTCATTTATGTGGCGATGTTTTGTACCATTCAAGTGGTATTAATGCTTATTCCCTTTTTAGGGTTCATCCCGATTGGGCCTATTGCGGCGACGACCCTTCATTTGCCGGTCATTACGGCAGGGGTGTTACTTGGGAAAAAAGCAGGGATGACCCTTGGATTTTTATTTGGCCTGATTAGTATGACTCGTGCGACATTGACGCCAGGGTTGACTTCCTTTTTATTCTCGCCTTTCGCACCAGCAGTTGGTGGTTATTCGGGGAATATCTTTAGTTTAATTATTGCTTTTGTGCCGCGGATTTTACTTGGTTGGGCAAGTGCGGTACTGTATCAGAAGTTCAAAGAGCAGAAGTTGACGGAAAAAATAGCACCAGGTTTAGCTGGGTTGTTGGCGACACTACTTCATACGACGTTGGTATTGAGCGGGATTTCTTTGTTCTTTGGTGAAGCTTATGCTAGTGTGTTGGGTATCGACGGCCCATTGATTAACTTTATTATGGGGATCGTCTTTACAAACGGCATTGTAGAAGCCATTTTAGCTGTTTTTGTGGTGACCGCCTTAACGAAAGTTTTGCAGCGGGTGGTGAAGTTAGATGATGAATGGTAATTTTCTTATTGGTCACGAAACAGATACGGAAAATAAGACTGGCGTTACCACCATCTTGACTCCTAAAGGAGCCGTTGGTGGTGTCAGTGTTCGCGGGGCTGCACCAGGTACCCGGGAGACGGATTTGCTCCGACCGATGAACAGCGTCCAAGAAGTTCATGCTGTTGTATTAGCAGGTGGTAGCGCCTTTGGTTTGGCAGCTGCTACTGGTGTCATGACGTATTTACATGAGCAAGGGATCGGCTTTTTGGCCGGGGAGCACATCGTCCCGATTGTCCCATCTGCGGTCATTTTTGACTTAAGCATTGGTCATTTTGCTTATCCCACCGAGGAGATGGGCTATTTATCGGCAAAGAATGCGAGCGGACATAATATGGCTCAGGGCAACGTTGGTGCGGGATGCGGAGCCACCATTGGGAAGTTATTTGGGTCTGAAATGAAGTCTAGCGGTGGGGTAGGGATTTCGACCATGAAGCTAGCAGATGGGACGGAGATTTGTGCCGTTGTGGTGGTGAATGCGGTTGGTGACGTGTATGACACCGAGGGTCGCTTTGTTTCGGGGGTTAACCATGAAAAAGGATTAACAACAACGGATTTATTGTTGGCAGGGGCCAAGTTTGAGAATTTAGCAGGTCAAAATACGACCATTGGTTGTGTGATGACCAATGCGAAATTGACGAAAGAAGAAGCGAATCGGTTAGCCGATATTGCTCACGATGGATTGGCACTAGCGATCAAGCCGGTCCATACTGCTTTTGACGGGGATACGATGTTTGCTTTAGCTAGCGGTGAGGTAGAGACTAATTTTTTAGCTTTGCAGACGGCTTGCGTGGAAGTGGTACGTCAGGCGATTGTCAATGGGGTTAAATAGGGAAAAATTCTTAGAGGTAGGTTAGAACTATCCGATTTTAGAAAAAAATGCGGAACAGGATAGTTTTTTCAGGAAATTGGCTGTTTAGGAGCTACAAATTATCCGATTTCCATCAAAAACTCTAAAATAGGACAATTTTTTAGGAAAATCAATAGAGTTAGGCTCAAAAAACATCCGATTTTCGCTGAAAACGTCAAAACAGGATAATTCACAAAACTATTGTCGTAAATTAGGAGAATCAACATGGAAAATCAGAAATTTGAAGTGGTATCGAATTATCAGCCGTCAGGGGATCAGCCGGAGGCGATTGATGCTTTAGTTGACAACTTAAACGGTGGGGTTCGGGAGCAGGTCTTGCTCGGCGCAACCGGGACAGGGAAGACGTTTACCATTGCCAATGTGATCCAGCGGATTCAAAAACCAACGTTGGTCTTGGCTCACAACAAGACCTTAGCTGGACAACTTTACAGTGAGCTTAAGGAGTTTTTCCCCAATAATGCGGTGGAGTATTTTGTTAGTTATTACGACTACTATCAGCCGGAGGCGTACGTGCCGTCATCGGATACTTTTATTGAGAAGGATTCTTCGGTGAACGACGAGATTGATAAACTACGTCATTCGGCGACCGCCTCTCTTTTTGAACGCAAAGATGTGATCGTAGTCGCTTCGGTGTCCTGCATTTACGGGATCGGGGATCCGCAAGAGTACAAACGGATGATGGTGTCGATTCGTGTAGGTCAAGACTTAGAGCGAAACGACTTGTTAAACGAGCTAATCCGAATTCAGTACGACCGCAACGACATCGACTTCTCTCGGGGGACGTTTCGTGTGCGTGGCGATGTGGTAGAAATCTATCCCGTTGGTCAGGAACGTAATGCCATCCGGATTGAATTTTTTGGTGATGAGATTGACCGTATTAGAGAGATCGATACCGTAACAGGTGCTGTGCTGAACGAGCGTAAACACGTGGTCATCTTTCCAGCCTCCCATTTCGTAACCGGTGAAGAACGATTAAAAGTTGCCATAAAAAACATTGAAACAGAGATGGAAAAGCAAGTGGCTCACTTTGAAACAGAAGGCAAACTCATCGAAGCGCAACGAATCGAACAGCGTACCCGTTACGATTTAGAAATGTTAAACGAAATGGGCTTCTGTTCCGGAGTGGAGAACTATTCCGGACCATTATCTCTACGAGAATCTGGTTCAACCCCTTATTGCTTGCTTGACTTCTTTGAAGAAGATTGGCTTCTTGTCGCTGATGAATCTCACGTGATGCTTCCTCAAGTTAGAGGGATGTACAACGGGGACCGAGCTCGAAAAGAAACCTTAGTCAATCACGGCTTTCGCCTCCCATCGGCTCTTGATAACCGTCCCCTACGTTTCGAGGAGTTCGAAGATAAGCTAGATCAAGCGATCTATGTTTCGGCAACACCTGGTGATTACGAATTAGAAAGAACCCCTCATGTAATCCAGCAAATCATTCGACCAACCGGCCTTATTGACCCACCGATTGACATCCATAAAAGTGAAGGTCAGATCGATCATTTGATTGGAGAAATTAACAAGCGCATTGAAAAAGATGAACGTGTTCTGGTGACTACCTTAACCATTAAAATGTCAGAAGAGCTAACCAGTTACTTGAAAGACGTTGGAATCAAGGTCGCTTACCTTCATTCTGAAATTAAAACGTTAGAACGGATCGAAATTATTCGCGACCTACGCGCCGGTGTCTACGACGTCCTAGTCGGGATTAACCTCCTTCGGGAAGGCTTAGACTTGCCGGAAGTTTCCCTAGTTGCTATTCTTGACGCTGACAAAGAAGGATTTTTGCGTAGTGAGCGGTCACTGATCCAAACCATTGGACGTGCCGCCCGTAATGCCGAAGGTCGCGTGATTTTGTATGCAGATAAAATCACCAATTCCATGCAAAAAGCCATTGAGGAGACCGATCGACGACGCGCCATTCAGATGGTTCATAACGAAGAACATGGCATTGTGCCACAAACCATTCGCAAAGAAATCCGTGAGTCGATTAGAGCCACGGAAGACGTTCATGAAAAAGCGACGAAGTCTAATAAGAAGCTGACGAAGACGGAGAAAGAAAAACTCATTGCTAAGTTGGAAACGGAAATGGTCGATGCAGCAAAAGCTCTTGATTTTGAAACAGCTGCTAGCTTAAGAGATGTGATTATTGAAATGAAAGGGAAATAGACAGACGATACATCTGTCTGTTTTTTTGTTTGGAACTTCCAATTAAGTAGGATATGTGATATTCTATAAACAGAGCGTAGAATAAAATATACACTATGTGTAAAAAGTGTGTAAATTTCAAAATTTGGTGATTTTTAGCAGGTTTTTTTAATTTTTTTGCGTATATAACTAGTAGGGGTACTTTTAAACGCAAAGCGAGGAACCTATCATGACAGTAAAACGAACCATCAAAGATTCAGTATTCAGAAAGAGATTCA